>Ga0209724_1000131_pt1 | contig 91639 bp, 80 predicted proteins | sample grotaG_FD_184143 | JGI IMG/M metagenome (GOLD analysis project Ga0209724, IMG submission 184143) | Glacier valley bacterial and archeal communities from Borup Fiord, Nunavut, Canada, to study Microbial Dark Matter (Phase II) -... | ecosystem: Environmental > Aquatic > Freshwater > Ice > Glacier ...
ACGCGAGGACCTTCGCCGCGTCGACCGCGAGGCCGACCTCGGAACCCGTGCCGATCAGCACGACCTGGGGCTTGGGCACGTCGACCAGCACGTAAGCGCCGCGCGTGATCGCCTTGGTTTGCTGCGCGGTCTTCTCCTGGTACGCCAGGTTCTGGCGGCTCAGCAGCAGCGCGGCCGGGCCGCGGTTGCCTTCGTGATTGCGGTTGATCGCCGCCGCCCAGGCCACGGCCGTCTCGGTCGTGTCGGCGGGACGCCAGACATCGAGATGCGGGATCAGGCGCAGGGACGACGTGTGCTCGACCGCCTGGTGCGTGGGGCCGTCCTCGCCCAGGCCGATCGAGTCGTGCGTGAACACGAACACGGTCTGCAGCTTCATGATCGCGGCCATTCGGATGGCGTTGCGCATGTAGTCGGAGAACGTCAGGAACGTGCCGCCGAACGGCAGGAAGCCGCCGTGCAGCGCGATGCCGTTCATGATCGCGGCCATGCCGAACTCGCGCACGCCGTAGTGGATGTAGCGACCGCCGTCGGACGCGACCTTCACGGTCGTCATGCCCTTCCAGTCGGTGTTGTTGCTCGGCGTGAGGTCGGCCGAACCCCCGAACAGTTCGGGCAGCTCCGCGACGTAGGCGGCGATGGCCGCGGCCGAGGCCTTGCGCGTGCCGACCGTTTCCTTCTTCTCGGCGCACGCGGCCAGCAGCTTGTCGACGGTGGCAGGCCAGGTCGGCGGGCGGTCGCCCTTGATCCGGCGCAGCAGGTCGGCCGCTTCGGTCGGAAACGCCTTGCGGTACGCGGCGAACTTGTCGTTCCAGTCCTTCTCCAGCTTCGCGCCCGCGGGCTTCGCGTCCCACGCCGCATAGACGTCCTTCGGGATCACGAACGGCGGCTCGGTCCAGCCGAGTTCCTTCCGCGTGGCCGCGATCTCGTCGGCGCCGAGCGCCTCGCCGTGCGCCTTGGCCGTGCCGGCGCGATTGGGCGAGCCGCGCCCGATGATCGTGCGACACATGATGAGCGTCGGCTTGGCCGCGCCCTTGTCCTGCGCCAGCGCCTCGTTGATGGCCGCGTTGACGGCCTCGACGTCGTGGCCGTCGATGCCCTCCTGGCCGCCGATCACGTTCCAGCCGTAGGCGTCGAAGCGCTTGGCCGTGTCGTCGGTGAACCAGCCCCGGACGTCGCCGTCGATCGAGATGCCGTTGTGGTCGTAGAACGCGACCAGGTTGCCGAGCTTCCACGTGCCGGCGAGCGACGCGGCCTCGTGCGAGATGCCTTCCATCATGCAGCCGTCGCCCATGAAGACGAAGGTACGGTGGTCGACGATGGCGTGACCCGGCCGGTTGAATTCCTTCGCGAGCAGCTGCTCGGCGAGCGCGAGGCCGACCGCATTGGCGAAGCCCTGTCCGAGCGGCCCGGTGGTGGTCTCGACGCCCGGCGTGATGCCGAGCTCGGGGTGGCCCGGCGTCTTCGAGTGGAGCTGCCGGAAGTTCTCCAGCTCCTTCATCGGCAGGTCGTAGCCGGTCAGGTGCAGCAGCGCGTACTGCAGCATCGAGCCGTGGCCGTTCGACAGGATGAAGCGGTCGCGGTCGATCCACAGCGGATTGACCGGGTTGTGTCGCAGGTGATGCTTCCACAGCGCGACCGCGATGTCGGCCATGCCCATCGGCATGCCGGGGTGGCCGGACTCGGCCTTCTGCACCGCGTCCATCGACAGGGCGCGGATCGCGTTGGCCATCCTGGTCGGCGACGCATCGCTCACGACAGCGTTGTTCGGGGAAGCAGCAGCCATGTTGATTTCGCCTGTTCGCGTGGGGATGGGAGAATCGCTGGTCCTGCGAACCGGTGCCCGGTGCCCGCTCCGCATGCGTCGCCTGGCACCGACCAGGGGATCGCGATTTTAACAGACGGGCCCTGTCCGGCCGCGGTCGAAGCTTGCCGTTGCCGGGGCGGCCCGAATCCATCAGGCTGCGTTCCTCATGACCCTGCCCCGTTTTCACGTCGACATCCCGCTGGTGGTGGGCGAGCCCACCACGCTGTCGCGCGCCGCGACCCGGCATGCGCTGCGTGCGCTTCGGCTGCGCCAGGGCGAGATGCTGACGCTGTTCAACGGCCACGGCGGCGAGTACCTCGCGCAACTGGTCCAGGCGCGCGAGCCGCAGGCCGAGGTCCAGGTCGTGCGCTTCGACGAGCGCGAGGCCGAACTGACGTGGCCGATCACCGTCGCGCAGGGCCTGTCGTCCGGCGACCGGATGGACTGGACCGTCGAGAAGGTCGTCGAACTCGGCGCCGCGGCGATCGCGCCGCTCGGCATGGCGCGCAGCGTGGTGCGCCTGTCCGGCGAACGCGCGGCCTCGCGTCGCAATCACTGGCAGGCGCTGGCCGTCGCGGCGTCGGAGCAGTGCGGGCGCAACCGCATCGCGACGGTCGAGCCGGTGCTGCCGCTGGCGGAATGGCTGCGGGCGCTGCCCGAGGCCACGCTGCGCCTCGTGCTCGCGCCGGGCGGCGCGTCGATGGCGACGATTCGCCGGCCGCCGGCCGGGCGACGGATCGTGGTGCTGGTCGGGCCGGAAGGCGGCTTCACGCCCGAGGAACTGCAGGCGATCGACGAGGCCGGCTTTCGCGCGACGTCGCTCGGTCCGCGCGTGCTGCGTACCGAGACCGCCGGCGCCGTCGCCATCGCGATGCTGTCGGCCCTGTGGTCGACGCTGGCCGCGGAAGGCGACTGACGGGTCGTCGGACCCCCCGGTTTTTCACCCATAATTGCGCTCCGCCGCACCCGCGATGCACGCCGGGCCGGCCTTCACGCACGGATTCAAGGAGACGACATGGGACTGCTGGACAACCTCGGTGGACTGGCCTCGCAACTCGGCGGGCTGCAGCACATGAATACCAGCGGTGATCCGAAGGCCGCTTTGGTCCAGGCCGTCCTCGGCATGCTGGTCCACGGCAACGAGCCCGGCGGGCTCGGTGGATCGGGTGGACTGGGCGGCCTCGGGGGCCTGCTGCAGCGCTTCCAGGGCGCCGGACTCGGCGACGCGGTGGCGTCGTGGGTCGGCACCGGCGCGAACCAGCCGGTCTCGCCCGACGAGGTCAAGACGGCGCTGGGCGACGGTCCGCTGCGCACGCTGGCCGAACACGCCGGCCTGGACGAGGACGAGGCCGCCACCCATCTGTCCGGCCTCCTGCCGCAACTGGTCGACAAGCTGACGCCCGGCGGCCAGTTGCCTGCCAACGGCGTCCACGAAGGCGGCATGGCCGGCGCGCTGGAGTCGCTGGGCAGTCTGTTCGGGAATCGGTGAACTGCGCGCTGACCGACGGCACGCGACCGCGCTTCAGGCGAACGAGTAGAAGACCCTGAAGCGCTTGTCGCTGTCGGCCAGCGTGTCGGCCGCGTCGCGGAAGGTCTCGAGCAGCGACTCGCGCGCATCCGCATCGAAGCCCGGCCCGACCGGGATGCGGTCGAGCAGGATGACGATGCCGTTCGCGCTCGCATCGCCCATGTCGACCAGCGCGTCGTAGAGCGCATCCAGGTTGGCGCCGTAGTGCCCCGCGAAGTCGAGCGTGCGGCCGATGGTCTGCAGCACCTCGGTCTTGAGCGTCGCGCGCGCCCCCACCGCCGGCGCGCGCGTGGCGAACTGCACGTGCGCGAACCGGTCGTCGAGCGACGACGCGGCGTCGCGCAGCTGTTCGGCCGTGAAGTTCTTCACGGCCTGAACGCTCTGCGGCTTGATGCGATGGAAGGGGTGGACGACGTTCATTGCACGATGCGGCGGAAGCTCTGGTAGTGATCGTTGGTGTAGTAGTACTCGTTCGACGTGCGGAAGTCGCCCGTCGCACCGCGGCCCGCGATGATCCGCCGCGCACCGCGCGTGCGGGCACCCGGCGTCGGCACGGTGTACTCCGCGTAGTCGCCGCGCTTCCGGGTCGGCAGGATGCGTTCGCGGTTGCCGAACGGGATGCCGTCGCGCGGCGAGACGAACGGACCGCCGGCACGGATCGCCGCCAGCACCTCGCGGCCCTCCGGGGGCAACTCGGCGACACGGACGACGCCGATGTCGGGAGCCGCCTCGTAGCCGCGGCGTGCCTCGGCCGGGGGAGACAGCAGCCCCGCGGACAGCGCCAGGACCAGCAGCACGAACGCGCGCGCGACGCACCGGCCGATCCGGTTTCCCGTTCGATCGGTCGAGGCAGTCCGGATCGCACCTGTCGCGAATCGGGAGCGGAGCATAGCGCGCCATCGTATCGGACCCGGGTAGGCCAGATCAACACCGGTGATGCCCCGACTCCGCAAGGGACGCTTCGCCACAGGGCGGCCGACCCGGATGAGGGATACTCGGCAGATGAACCGCCTCGTCCGTCACGCGCCGTGGATCGGCGCCGCCCTGATCTGCGTCGCCGCGATCCTCACGCGCCAGTTCCTGATCCAGCCGCCGGAGATCGCCCACCAGTGCGACGCGCCGACGCTGAGCCTGGTGTCGACCGGCCCGTGGTGGTGCAGCATCCGGTCGGCCGTGATCATGACCTATGCGTGGGGCGGCCTGCAGTTCGCGGCGCTCGGGCTGTCGCTCGCGGCGCTGGCGTGGCGCCGGACCTGGCTGGCCGTGACGACCCTGGCCGTCGGCCTGGTCGCGATCGTCTGGTACACGTACGAGCCGGGCGCGGTCGCGATCACGATCGGCGCGCTGGTGCTGGCGCGCCGGCAAAGCGCGGGGTCGCTGCAGGCTAGTCGCTGACGCGCGGCTTGGCCGCGTTGACCCAGGTCGCCGCGGCGAACACGACGCACAGCAGCACCCACAGGTCGGCGCTGAGGTTGATCGGCAGCTCCATCACCAGGATCACCGCACCGGCCACCAGCAGCCCGACCACCAGCAGCCGCTCCTCGACCTCGCGGCGGGCGCGCCAGGCCCACGGGCGGGCCGCCACCGTGCGGGCCAGTGCCAGGGCGGCGAACGCGACGATCACGGGGGCGAGCAGCAGCGACGGGAAGTCGCGGTAGCGTGCGTCGAACACCAGCAGCAGGTTGACGATGTTCACGGCCACCAGCCAGAAGGCCTGCAGCGCGCCGCACGCCCGACTCCAGCGATCGGTTCGCGCGGACCGCGAGAGGGCGTCGACCATCGACGCGCATCCCGCGTCGGCGGCGCGCGCGGCCGCGACCCAGCGCGCGACCCGCTCGGCGACCACCAGCGCGGTGACGACCGCGAGCGTCGAGGCCAGGCCGGTCAGCAGCCACTCGCCGAGGTCGCGGTTCGCGAAGACGATGTGGCGCCACTGCGCCGCGCCGAGGGCGCCGACCAGGAAGCCGGCCAGCAGCCGCACGCCCGCCGCGCCGAGCGACCGCGGGGAAGCGAGCGCCCCGACCACGGCGAAGGCCAGCGCGAGCAGCGCACCGGCGACGGGCCCGACCCACCAGCGCGGGTCCTCGACGACCGGGCCGACCAGCGGAAACTTGTCCTTCAGGTCGTCGTCGTACAGCCCCCAGAAGCCGCCGACGGTCCCTTCGAGCTTGCGCTTCCACGGCTGGTCGAACGCCTCGATCACGTTGTACGGCAGGTGGCTCCTGTCGACGAAGGTCATGAACTCGCGGAAGAAGCGCGCTTCGTTGACCAGGCTCGGCACCGCCTGCCAGCGCTGGCGGCCCTGGCTCGGCCAGCCGGTCTCGCCGATCAGGAACTCGCGGCCCGGGAAGGCCGCCTGCATCTGCCCGTAGATCGCCGCGACGTGCTCGATCGCGTGATCGATCGCCACCGGCTCGTCCTCCCAGTACGGCAGGATGTGGATGGTGATGAAGTCGACCGCCGGCGCGACCTCGCGGTACTTGAGCCAGAACTCCCAGACGTCGGCGTAGGTGACCGGCAGCCCGGTCGCCGCCCGCACCATCCGCAGGTGCTCGGCGAGGGTCCGCTGCGGCAGCTCGCCGCGCAGCAGCACCTCGTTGCCGACGACGATCGCGCGGATCACGTCGTGCTCCCGCCTGGCCACCGCGATCGCCTGGGTCAGCTCCTCGGCGTTCTCGACCGGATTGCGCGACAGCCAAGCGCCGAGCAGCACCTTCATCCCGTAGCGCCGCGCGATGGCCGGCACCTGGTCGAGGCCCTGGCCGACCGAGTAGGTGCGCACGCAGTCGAAGCGCCGCGACAGCGCCTTGAGGTCCTCGTCGATGCGCTCGGGGCTGACGACGTAGCCCGGCGTGAACGGCGACTCGCCGGGCTTGCGGTAGGGCGCGTACGACACGCACGAGATCCGTCCGCTCGGCGCCGCGACCAGGTCGACCGGCACGCCGAGACGCACCCACCAGGCCGCGGACGCGACGGCGGCGAAGGCGAGGAGCAGCAGGATGGCCGCGCGGGCGGAAACGAAGGACATGGACGGGTCGACGGCGGGCACGGCGACGCAGGTTGGAGGACTCGGGCCACGCAGGATCGCGAGCGGGGGTCGCGGCGCATTCTACCGAGCCGCTCCCGATCCCCCGCGAACGACGGCGCTCCAGCCCCCGGAATCCGCGCTTCGTCCCCGGCCGCTGGTGCCGGCGCGGACCGCTTCCTATGCTGCGTCGGTTCCCCACTTTCCGACCGTCCATGAGCCTCAGCTACGCCGTCATCCTGTTCGCCCTGACGATCGCCACCGGAGTCGTCTGGGTCGCCGACCGCGCCGTGTTCCGCCGGGCGCGGATCGCCGGCGCCGAAGCGGCGCTGCGGCAGTTCGACGCGCAGGCACGACCGGGTACGGCAGCGGACGACGAGCGACAACGACTGCGCGAACGCCTGATCCGCGCGCCGGGCTGGATCGAGCTGCCGGCCGGCTTCTTCCCGGTCCTGCTCGCGGTCTTCCTGTTGCGCTCCTTCGTGTTCGAGCCGTTCCGCATCCCGTCGGGCTCGATGATCCCGACGCTGCTGGTGGGCGACTTCATCCTCGTCAACAAGTCGGCCTATGGCATCCGGCTGCCCATCGTCGACCGCGACATCCTGGCGACCGGCAGCCCGCAGCGCGGGGACGTGGTGGTCTTCCGCTATCCGGTCGATCCGTCGGAGAACTACGTCAAGCGCGTCGTCGGGCTGCCCGGCGACACGATCGTCTATCGCGACAAGCGGCTGTCGATCAACGGGCGGCCGGTGCCGCTCGCGGGCGCGCCCGACTACTTCGATCCCGAGCGCGTGGCGTACACGCGGCAGTTCACCGAGTCGCTGCCGAACGCCGAAGGCGTCGCGACCCATCCGATCCTGATCGACGACACGCGCCCGACGACGATGGCGCCGAGCGTGCGCTTCCCGTTCATCGATCGCTGTGCGTGGTCGGACGGCGACACGGCGGTCACCTGCACGGTGCCCGACGGGCAGTACTTCATGATGGGCGACAACCGCGACAACAGCGCCGATAGCCGCTTTTGGGGCTTCGTGCCCGACCGGAACCTGATCGGCAAGGCGGTCGTCATCTGGATGAACTTCGAGGAGTTGGGGCGGATCGGCCGGTTCCGCTGAAGCATCGCCGACGCGACGGCGGCCCGTCCCTGCGACCGCGCGCACGTCGAGTCGCTAGAATCCGGCGATGCCCTCATCGCCCTCCGCGCGCCCGCCGTCCGGCCGCCCCTACGACGTCTGCATCGTCGGCGCCGGACCGGCCGGCTCGACCGCCGCCTATCTGCTGACGCGGCAGGGCCGTACGGTCGCCCTCGTCGACCGCGCGCGCTTCCCGCGCGACAAGACCTGCGGCGACGGCATCACGCCGCGCGGCGCGCGGGTCCTCGCGCGGATCGGGGCGCTCGATCGCGTGGCGGGCCGGGGCTACGCGTGTCGCGGCGTCGACATCCGCGGGCCGGGCGTGAACGGCAGCATCGTCGACTTCACGATGCGCTTCGACGAGGGCCGTTCGCGCGGCGGCGCGAGCGGGCCGTCCGATCTGATCGTGCTGCCGCGCCACACGCTCGACGACCTGCTTCTGCAGCACGCGCTCGCGGCGGGCCCGGCCTACTTCGAGGCGACCAAGGTCGTCGCGGTCGAGCCCCGCGACGATCACGCCCGCGTCCTCACCGACGGCGACCTGGTCATCGACGCGACCACCGTCGTGCTCGCGACCGGCGCCGAGTCGCAATTGCTGCGGGCCTGCGGACTGCTCGCCGAGAAGCCGCCGGTCGAACACGCGGCCCGGGTCTACTTCGACGGCGTCCAAGGCCTGAGCGACCGCGTCGTGCTGTTCTTCGACGGCGTCGACCTGCCGGGCTACGGCTGGATCTTCCCGACGTCGCCCACCTCCGCCAACATCGGCTGCGGGGTCTTCGCGCAGGGCGAGGCCGACGACGGGCGCGCGCGCGCGATGCCGCAGGCGCAGCGCCTCGAGACCCTGCTCGCCACGCATCCGCTGCTCATCCGCATGCTCGCCGGCGCGCGGCGGTCGGGCCCGGTGCGCGCGTATCCGCTGCGCACCGACTTCCATCGCGATTTCGCCGGTCGCGGACGCCTGCTGGTGATCGGCGAGGCGGCCGGCCTCGTCAACCCGATCACCGGCGAAGGCATCGATTACGCACTGGAGTCCGCCGAGTTCCTCGCGGCCGCGTACGCGCGCTGCTGGCCGAAGGCCGGGGCCGGCGCACCGCTCGACGACGCGTCCGCCGTACGGCTGACCGAGGACTACCGAAGGCGCCTGTCGCGGCGCTTCACGCGGCGCTTCGCGCTCTACCGCGCGGTGCAGCGCCACGCGCTCGCGCCCGAGCGCACGCCGTCGCTGCTGTCGCACGTCGCCGGTGCTCCCGCGCTGCAGCGGCTGGTCGTCGACGGGCTCTTCGGCCGCGCACGGCCCGCGCACCTGCTGCGGCCGGCCGCGTTGTGGGAGATCGTCCGGCTGTTCGCGCGACCGGCGCGGCCTCCGGCGCCTTCGACGCGTCCGTCGAGCGGGCTGTCCTGAGCCGTCGTCCCGGCGCCTGCGGTGTCGCGGCGCTGGGCTTCATGGTCTACGGGATGTTCGAGCGGGTCGCCGGCTGAGACCGCGGCGCCCCGCTCAGAGGCCGAGCGCGTCGAGGATGGGCTTCTCGTAGACGTCGTCCTCGGCGGGATAGCGCAGCCCCTCGACGCCGTCCTGCCTCGCCAGCGACCAGACGATGCTCTCGCCGGCCGGCAGCGTGACGGGCTTCATCGCGTACACGGGATCGGCCCAGGCCTCGTCGGGCGCGACGATCGTCCATCCGTTCGCGCGGAACATCGCGATCACGTCGGGCAGGAACGCCGCGTTGATCGCGTTCGCGTGCAGCAGCAGCACGTGCTTCACGCTGCGGCGCAAGACCCGCTGCGACAGGCGGTCGTAGTACGCGACCCGGCTCGCGAGGTGGGCGAGGTAGGCCTCGCGGAACGGCGCGGGATCGGCATCGGGATGCGCGGTCCGCCAGGCGCGCCAGCGCGCGTCGTAGTACCAGTCGCTGGCGTCGATACTGACGGCGCCGGAGCGGTAGTCGTGCGCCGCCATCCACGCCCGCGCGCCGTCGCGCTTGTCGGCCGTGTCGCCTTCCTTCAGGTAGGGAAAGCGCAGCCGCCGCGTCCAGCCCGACATCTTCTCGAGCAGCGCCTCGTTGCGGGCGACGTCCGCGACGAAGTCGTCGAGCGTCGTGCGCGGCGAACCCAGGCTCGCGTGCCGGTACGTGTGGTTGGCCACGCCGTGCCCGGCATCGCCCCACGCCTTCACCAGGTCGAGCCCGGCCGGCGAGTCGACGTGCTTGCCGGCCGCGAAGAGGATAGCCCGGACCTCCGCGTAGGCCAGCGCATCGAGCATCGCCGCGTTCCACGCCGCGGCCTGCGCTTGCCAGCGCGGGTCGAAGCCGTCGTCGAACGACAGCGCGAGGGTCTGCGCGCCCGCACCGGCGGCCAGGCCCCACAGCAGGACCAGTGCGGCGAGCCGGCGCAGGAGGCGAAGGCTCATCCGGGCGCGCGACGGAACAGGAAGGTGTTGCGCAGCAACGCGTTGCCGCTCGCGTCGATCTCCTCCTTCTTCAGCATCAGGCGTCGCTCCTCGACCTCGACCGTGTGGCGGACGCGACCGCCGTCCTTTCCCGCACCTTCGAAGATCACGCGCGTGAGCACCGGCTGCCGATCGACCGACACGATGCGGTAGGCGGTGCCGGTGCGGTCGGCGTCGCCGGTGGTCCACGACAACGCGTCGTTCGCGAAGTCGAATCGGATGCTCTCGTACGAGTAAACCGTCTTGCCGGGGCCGTCGTCGAACACGTAGTGCAGGACCAGCGTGTCGGGCGCGCCGAGCGCCGCGAAGACGCGGGTCGGCAGCGTGACCATCCGGTCGGGCCGCTGGTAGTCGCGATAGGTCAGCGATCCGGCCCATTCGCCCTGCGCGAGCGCGAGCGACGCATCGGGCTTCGGATCGTAGAGCGCATGCGCGGGCAGCGCCGTGACCCACACCGCCGCGAGTAGCGCGGTGCGGGCGAACGCACGCAGGGGCCGCACGTTCAGCGCCCCGCGTTGGCTTCGACCACCGTCAGCGCCGCGAGGTTGACGATGCGGCGCACCGTCGCCGACGGCGTCAGGATGTTGACCGGCGACGCGCAGCCGAGCAGCACCGGACCGATCGCGATGTTGCCGCCGGCCGCGGTCTTGAGCAGGTTGTAGGCGATGTTGGCCGCGTCGATGTTCGGCAGCACCAGCAGGTTGGCCTCGCCGGTCAGCGTGGTGTCGGACGCGATCTCGCGCCGCAGCTTCTCGTCGAGCGCGCAGTCGCCGTGCATCTCGCCGTCGACCTCGAGGTCCGGCGCGTGCTCGCGCAGCAGCGCCAGCGTGTCGCGCATCTTGAGCGCCGACGGCAGGTTCGACGAGCCGAAGTTCGAATGCGACAGCAGCGCGACCTTCGGCACGATGCCGACCCGACGCATCACGTCGGCCGCCATCATCGTGATCTCGCAGAGCTGGTCGGCCGTCGGGTCCGCGTTGATGTGCGTGTCCACGAGGAACACCTGGCGGCCCGGCAGGATCACCCCGTTCATCGCGGCGTAGACCTTGGCGCCGGGCGCGTGGCCGAGCACCTCGTCGATGTAGGCGAGGTGCCGATGCACGGTGCTGATCGTGCCGCACACCATGCCGTCGGCCTCGCCCTTGTGGATCATCATCGCGCCGATCAGCGTGGTGCGCCGGCGCATTTCGAGGCGCGCCATCTGCTTGTCGACGCCCTTGCGCATCATCAGCGCGTGATAGGTGGTCCAGTAGTCGCGATAGCGGTCGTCCTGCTCGGTGTTGACCACCGACACGTCGACGCCGATCTTCATCCGCAGCCCGTAGCGCGCGATGCGCTGCGCGATCACGTCGGGTCGGCCGATCATGATCGGCGTGGCGATCTTCTCGTCGATCACCACCTGCACGGCGCGCAGCACGCGCTCCTCCTCGCCCTCGGCGAAGACGATGCGCTTCTTCTCGGGCGACACCATGCGCGCCGACGTGAAGATCGGCTTCATCATCGTGCCGCTCTGGTAGACGAACTGGACCAGCCGCTCGCGATACGCCTCCATGTCGTCGATCGGCCGCAGCGCGACGCCCGAGTCCATCGCGGCCCGCGCGACGGCCGGCGCGATCTTGACGATCAGGCGCGGATCGAACGGCTTCGGAATCAGGTACTCGGGGCCGAACGCGAGGTCCTCGATGCCGTACGCGGTGGCGACGATGTCGCTCTGTTCCTGGCGGGCCAGTTCGGCGATCGCGTTGACCGTGGCGATCTCCATCTCGCGCGTGATCGTCGTCGCACCCACGTCGAGCGCGCCACGGAAGATGAACGGGAAGCACAGGACGTTGTTCACCTGGTTCGGATAATCGGTGCGCCCGGTCGCCATGATCGCGAGCGGCCGCACGGCCTTAACCAGTTCCGGCAGGATCTCCGGCGTCGGGTTGGCGAGCGCGAAGATGATCGGCGCGTCGACCATCGTCGCGACCATGTCCTGCTTGAGTACGCCGCCAGCCGAGAGCCCCAGGAAGATGTCGGCGCCGGCGATGACTTCGGCGAGCGTGCGCATCGGCGTGTCCTGCGCGAAGCGCTCCTTGTCGGGGTCCATCAGTTCGACGCGGCCCTGGTAGACCACGCCGGCCAGGTCGGTCAGCCAGATGTTGGCGATCGGCAGGCCGAGGTCGACGAGCAGGTCGACGCAGGCGAGCGCGGCGGCGCCCGCGCCCGACACCACCAGCTTCACGTCCTTGATCGACTTGCCGCTGACGATCAGCGCGTTGGTCATCGCGGCGCCGACGATGATCGCCGTGCCGTGCTGGTCGTCGTGGAACACCGGGATCTTCATGCGCTTGCGCAGCGCGCGTTCGATCTCGAAGCACTCGGGGGCCTTGATGTCCTCGAGGTTGATGCCGCCGAAGGTCGGCTCGAGCGCCGCGATGACCTCGATCAGCTTCGCGGGGTCGCGCTCGGCGATCTCGATGTCGAACACGTCGATGCCGGCGAACTTCTTGAACAGCACCGCCTTGCCTTCCATCACCGGCTTGGCGGCGAGCGGACCGATCGCGCCCAGGCCGAGCACCGCGGTGCCGTTGGTGATGACGCCCACCATGTTGCCGCGCGCGGTGTAGCGGAACGCGTTGTTGGGATCGGCGACGATCTCCTCGCACGCCGCCGCGACGCCCGGCGAATACGCGAGCGCGAGGTCGCGCTGGTTGACGAGCTGCTTGGTCGCCTGGATCGAGATCTTTCCCGGCACAGGGAACTCGTGATACTCGAGCGCGGCCTGGCGCAGCTCGGCCTGCTTGTCGGTCAGCGTGACGCGGGGCGGTTCGGACGCTGGGGCGGACTTGCTGGCGGCGTCGGTCATGGCGGCTTTCTTTTTTGGGAGGGCGTGGCGGGCGATTATCGCTCTGCGACGCAGGCATGACCAACGGACGCACGATGCCGCAAGCGCGCGACCTCTATCATCGCGCCCTCGAACCACGCCACCGTACCCGACATGGACCGCAGCAACGCCCTGGCCCTCGCCGCGCGCACCGCGCACATCACGCCGTTCTACGTGATGGAACTGATGAAGCACGCGCACGCGCTCGAACTGCAGGGGCGATCGATCATCCACATGAGCGTCGGCGAGCCCGACTTCACGGCGCCGCCGCGCGTGATCGCCGCGCTGGCCGACGCCATGCAGCGCGGCGACACGCACTACACCGCGGCCGTCGGCATCCGGCCACTGCGCCGCGCCATCGCGGAGTTCCTGAAGGCCCGCCACGGCGTCGACATCGACCCCGACCGCGTCGTCATCACCGCGGGCGCGTCGGGGGCGCTGCTGCTGACGATGGCCGCCATCGTCGACCCGGGCCAGGAGATTCTGATGCCGGATCCGTCCTACCCGTGCAACCGGCACTTCGTCGCGGCGTTCGACGGCGTCGCGAAGCTCATCCCCGCAGGGCCTGAGGACCGCTTCCAGCTCAGCGCCGCGATGGTGGAGAAACACTGGGGCGAGAACACGCGCGGCGTGCTGATCGCGTCGCCGTCCAACCCGACCGGCACGTCGATCGCGCCCGACGAACTGCGCCGCATCATCGAGGCGGTCGCGGCACGCAACGGCATCTCGATCGTCGACGAGATCTATCTCGAACTGTCTTACCAGGGTCCGGGTGACGTGCCCCACCGCTCGGCGCTCGAGATCAGCGACGACGTGATCGTCATCAACAGCTTCTCGAAGTACTTCCACATGACCGGCTGGCGGCTCGGCTGGGCGGTGGTGCCCACGGCGTTGATCCCGACCTACGAGAAGCTCGCGCAGAACCTCTTCATCTGCGCGTCGACGCCGTCGCAGTACGCGGCGCTCGCCTGCTTCGAGCCGGAGAATCTCGCGATCTACGAAGCGCGCAAGGACGAGTTCAGGCGGCGCCGCGATTACATCGTGCCGGCGCTGCGCGAACTGGGCTTCGCGGTGCCGGTGACCCCCGACGGCGCGTTCTACGTCTACGCCGACTGCAGCCGCTTCCTGTCACCGGCGATACCGGACAGCAACGCGCTCGCGCTGCACATCCTCGACGAGGCCGGCGTCGCGCTGGTGCCGGGCAAGGACTTCGGCCATCACGACCCCGAGCGCTGGCTCAGGCTGTCGTATGCGACGTCGATGGAAAACCTGCGCGAGGCCATCGCGCGGATCGGGCGGCTGCTGGCGCCTTGACGCGCAGCGACGCGCGTCAGAGCGACGCGACGCGGCCCGAGTCGGCGTCGTTGTCGATGGACGGGCGACGCGCGTCGAGCTTGGGATCGACCTTCTCGTCGGCCGCCGGGGCATCGCGCGACGGCTGCGGCTTGGCGGGGATGGGTTGGATGCGCGGACGCGGGGCGATGCCGCGGGCCACCTGCGCGAGCCGGTCCTTCTCCTGCAGCACGCGCGAGCCGTAGCCGCTGTCGTCGCCCATGCCGGCGCCGACGTAGAGGCGCAGGCCGTCGGCGATCGATCCGCCGCGACGGATGCAGTCCTTCAACACGACGGCGCCGACCCGCAGGTTGACGACCGGATTGAGCGCGATGTTGGGACCGCCGAAATCGTTGAGCTTGTCGCGGTGGACCTTGGACATCAGCTGCATCAGGCCCGACGCGCCGGCGGTGCTCTCGGCGAACGGATTGAAGCCCGACTCGACGGCCATCACTGACAGCAGCAGCAACGGATCGATGCTCATGTCCTTGCCGGTGGTGTACGCGGCATCGACCAGCATCGAGACCGCATCGACGTTGACGCGATACTTCTTCGACAGGTAGGTGATGACTTCGCGCTTCTCGCGTGCCGCAGGCGAGCGATCGAGCGCGGTCGAGACCTTGCTGAGGACGACCGGCGGTGCGTCGGCGGCCACGGGTTCGGCGGGCTGTGCGGCCAGGCCGAGCAGGCGGCCTGCCTCGCTGCCCTGGTGCACGATGGCGCCGCTCAGCGGATCGGGTGCGGGCGGGGCGACCACGACGGGCGCCTCCGCGCCCGGCACGATCCAGCGGCCGACCGCGTGCGCGTAATCGGGATGGGCCGCGATCAGCGCGACCGCGGCGATGGACAACAGACCTAACAGCGACAGACTGTTATGCATGAGCCTCAGCGAGGCCCTTCTGACGGCGCGCCATTCGGCCCGCATCAATTTCACATTCATACTGACTCCTGTCCCGCGTCTCAGTGATGGACGCTGGAACGTGCGAATCCAGGAAGCGTTGAAGTCGCGGCCCTAGGGCACGGTGCGACCTTCCGTGGAACGACGATCTGCGTGAAGACCAAGGGGCCTTCACAAGGCTTGCGAGTGCGATGACAGCGCGAAGAAACATCGGCCGCATCGGAGCGGTTCGCGAGGGCATTCTTGAAGACGCCGTACGAACCACTGCCGCAAGTTCAAACCCGGACGAGGCAAACGCTCGATGGTTGGACAACTGGGCGTCCGGGAAGCCCGCTCGATGTGATGACGCGCAAGGGCGCTGGTCATCACGAGAACCGAAAGCGACTAGCGCGTAGCTATGCTGCTTGGTCGTTGTTGCTGCAGCCTGCGGGCCGCGATGGGAGATCGCGCAAGGTACGCAGACGGTTTTGGATGGTCAATCAGGGAAATGTTAACTTTCGCCGCCCTCCTATGAACGAACCATGCGGCGCAAGCCGCGAATCCTTGCGGCACGACCTAGATCGTGCTCGATCGACGATTTTCGCAACGCACCCGATCCGATGAATCCAAAGTACGAAGACCTGCGCGACTTCGTCGCGCAACTCGAAGACGCGGGCACGCTCAGGCGCATCGCCGTACCGGTCTCGCCCAAGCTGGAGATGACGGAGATCTGCGACCGCACGCTGCGCGCCGGCGGACCCGCCCTGCTCTTCGAGCGTCCGACCGGCGCGACGATGCCGGTCCTCGGCAATCTCTTCGGCACCGTCGAGCGCGTGGCCGCGGGCATGGGCCAGGACTCGATCGGGGCGTTGCGCGACGTGGGCACGCTGCTCGCGCGACTGAAGGAACCGGAGCCGCCACGCGGCTTCAAGGATGCGGGCCGGCTTCTGTCGATGATCAAGTCGCTGCGCGACATGGCGCCGCGCAACGTGCGCAAGCCGCCGTGCCAGAAGCATGTACTCGAAGGCGCCGAGGTCGACCTCGCGAAGCTGCCGGTCCAGACCTGCTGGCCCCACGACGCGGGACCGCTGATCACGTGGGGCCTCGTCGTCACGCGCGGCCCGCAGGACGTGCCCAACCCGCGCAAGCGGCAGAACCTCGGCATCTATCGCCAGCAGGTCATCGCCCGCAACCAGGTGATCATGCGCTGGCTCGCGCATCGCGGCGGCGCGCTCGACTTCCGCGAGTTCGCCCGCGCGCAGCCGGGGCAGCCGTTCCCGATGGCGGTTGCGCTCGGCGCGGATCCCGCGACGATGCTCGGCGCGGTGACGCCGGTGCCTGACTCCTTGTCGGAGTACCAGTTCGCGGGCCTGCTGCGCGGCGGTCCGACGGAGGTCGCGCGCTGCATCGGCATCGACCTGCAGGTGCCGGCGCGCTCGGAGATCGTCCTCGAAGGCCACATCCCCGCGGCGGCGAAGGGATACGAAGGCCGCACCGAAGCCGGCATCGAACTCGCCGAACGCGGCGGTTACCTGCACGCGATGGAAGGTCCGTTCGGCGACCACACCGGCTACTACAACGAGCGCGACTGGTTCCCCGTGTTCGAGATCGACCGCATCACGCTGCGCGACGATCCGATCTACCACTCGACCTACACCGGCAAGCCGCCCGACGAGCCGGCGATCCTCGGCGTCGCGCTCAACGAGGTGTTCGTGCCGATCCTGCAGAAGCAGTTCGCCGAGATCGTCGACTTCTACCTGCCGCCCGAAGGCTGCAGCTACCGCATGGCGGTGGTCAGCATCAGGAAGAGTTATCCGGGCCACGCGAAGCGCGTGATGTTCGGCATCTGGAGCTTCCTGCGCCAGTTCATGTACACGAAGTTCATCGTCGTGGTCGACGACGACGTCGACGTGCGCGACTGGAAGGAAGTGATCTGGGCGATCACGACGCGCATGGATCCCACGCGCGACACGACGCTGGTCGATCACACGCCGATCGACTATCTCGACTTCGCGTCGCCGGTCTCCGGGCTCGGCTCGAAGATGGGGCTCGACGCGACCAACAAGTGGCCGGGCGAGACGACGCGTGAATGGGGTCGGCCGATCGCCATGGATGCGGCCGTGAAGGCGAAGGTCGACGCGATGTGGTCGGCGCTCGGTCTGTAGCCGCGGACCTCGCGGTCCGCGGCCACCCGACTACGCCTTCTTCAGCGACGGCATGATCTTGTCGATCGTCAGCGGGTAGTTGCGTACCCGCACGCCGCAGGCGTTGTAGACCGCGTTGGCGATCGCCGCCGCCGCGCCGCAGATGCCGAGCTCGCCGACACCCTTGGCCTTCATCGGCGACGACTTGTCGTCGACCTCGTCGAGGAACAGCACGTCCTGCAGCGGCACGTCGGCATGCACCGGCACGTGGTACTCGGCGAGGTCGTGGTTGACGAAGTAGCCGTAGCGCGCATCGACCACCGACTCCTCCATCAACGCGGCGCCGAGGCCCATCGTCATCGCGCCGATCACCTGGCTGCGGGCGGTCTTCAGGTTGAGGATGCGACCGGCCGCGAACGCACCGCTCATGCGCCGCACGCGGATCTCGCCGGTCGCCGCGTCGACCGCGACTTCGGCGAAGTGCGCGCCGAAGGTCGCCTGCGCGTAGGTCTCCGTCAGCTTGCCGAACGCGATCGTGTCCTCGACGACGAGGTCCTTCGCACCGACGGCCTCGCCGAGCGCAACTTCGCGTCCGTCGTAGCGCACCTTGCCGTCGGCGAAGACCACCCCGGTCTCGCCGGCGCCGAGCTTCTTCGCGATCGTGGCGCGCATCTTCGCGCAGGCCGCGTACACGCCGGCCGTCGAACTGTTGCCGCCCCACTGCCCGCCCGAGCCCGACGAGATCGGGAAGTCCGAGTCGCCGAGCAGCACGGTGACCCGGTCGAGCGGCAAGCCGAGCATCTCGGCCGCGGTCTGCGCGATGACCGTGTAGCTACCGGTGCCGATGTCGGTCATGTCGGTCTCGACCTTGACGCGGCCGTCGGGGGACACCGTGACGCGCGCACCCGAATCCATCGCGAGGTTGCCGCGGAACGCGCTGGCCATGCCCATGCCCACGAGCCAACGGCCTTCGCGCCGTTGACCGGGCGCGGCAATGCGCTTGTCCCAGCCGAAGCGTTCCGCACCCTGCTTCAGGCAACCGACCAGGTCGCGCTGCGAGAACGAACGCTTCGGGTTCTCCGGATCCACCTGCGTGTCGTTGACGATGCGCAGCTGCACCGGATCCATCTTCAGAGTCTCGGCGAGCTCGTCCATGGCGATCTCGAGCGCCATCAGCCCGGGAGCCTCGCCCGGCGCGCGCATCGCGTTGCCTTCGGGCAGGTCGAGCGTCGCGAGGCGGTGCGCCGTCATGCGGCCGGCGCCGGCGTACAGCAGGCGCGTCTGCATCGCGGCGGTCTCGGGCTGGCCACCCTTCTGGTCGCCCGACCAGCTCTCGTGCGCGATCGCCTGGATCTTGCCGTCGGCGTTCGCGCCGATGCGGATGCGCTGGATCGTCGCGGGACGATGCGTCGCGTTGTTGTTGATCTGCGGCCGCGCGAGGGCGACCTTCACCGGCCGCCTGGCGGCACGGGCGCCCAGCGCGGCCATCACCGCGTCGCTGCGGATCCACAGCTTGGAGCCGAAGCCGCCGCCGACGTACGACGACACGACGCGGAAGTTCTTCTTCGGCAGGCCGAAGGTCTCCGAGAGGTCACGCCGCGCCCAGTCGATCATCTGGTTCGACGTCCAGATCGTCAGGTGGTCGCCGTCCCAGGCCGCGATCGTCGCCATCGGCTCCATCGCGGAGTGGCTCTGGTCCGGCGTCGAGTAGGTCTGGTCGAAACGCACCGGCGCCTTCGCGAACGCGCCTTCGAAGTCGCCGGCCTTGCTGTCGGGCGCCCCGGCATCGCCCGACTTCGGCTTGACGGCGGTCGCCGTCGCGGCAGCGAGGTCGTAGGCGCCAGGCTCGGCTTCGTAGCGCACGCGGATCAGGTGGGTCGCGGACCGCGCCTGCTCGAACGTCTCGGCCACGACGATGGCGATCGCCTGGTCGTGGTGGTCGATCTTCGGGCCGCCGAACAGCTTGACCGTGTTGGCCTTCGACTTGCCGACCTTGCCGGCGTTCCTGTGCGTGACGACCGCGAGCACGCCGGGCGCCGCCTCGGCGTCGCGGGTCTCGATGCTCGCGATGCGTCCCTTCGCGATGCCCGCGCCGAGGATCACGCCGTAGGCCTGGTTGGCGACGACATCGTGGCGCTCGTACGCATAGGGCGCGCGGCCCGTGGTCTTGAGCTTGCCGTCGATGCGCTCGTGCGGGCGACCGATGACCGTCAGGTTGTCGATCGGATTGCTGGTGGCAGGGGTATCGAACTTCATGGATCAGGCCTTCGCTTCCGTCAGCACCGAGTCGAGGGTCCTCTCGACCAGCGCGAGCTTGAATGCATTCTGCGACGTGGTGGTCGCGCCGCGCAGCACGACGTCGGTGACGGCCTTCGCGCCGTTCTTCGCCTGCTCGTCGCCGGCCTCCACGCGCCACGGCTTCGGCGCGAGTCCGCCGAACGCGAAGCGACCGCGTCCGTCGGGATGCATCACGGCCGCGACCGAGACCAGCGCGAACGCGTACGACGCCCGGTCGCGGACCTTGCGATAGATGTGCCTGCCGCCGAGCGGCCTCGGCAGCGTGACGGCGGTGATCACCTCGTCGCCCGCGAGCGCGGTCTCGACCTGCGGCGTATTGCCCGGCAGCTTGTGGAAATCGGCGATCGGGATGCGGCGCGTCGCGCCGTCCGGCCGTACCGTCTCGACCTGCGCGTCGAGCAGTCGCATCGCCACCGCCATGTCGCTCGGATGCGTCGCGAGGCACTGGTCGCTGACGCCGACGACGGCGAGGTTGCGGGTGAAGCCGCCCATCGCCGCGCAGCCGGCACCGGCCGTGCGCTTGTTGCACGGCTTGGTCGTGTCGTAGAAGTACGGGCAGCGCGTGCGCTGCAGCAGGTTGCCGGCGGTGGTCGCCTTGTTGCGCAACTGGCCCGACGCGCCCGACAGCAGCGCACGGCTCAACACCGCGTAGTCCTTGCGCACGCGCGCGTCGCTCGCGAGATCGGTGTTGCGCACCAGCGCGCCGACTCGCAGGCCGCCGTCGGGCGTCGTCTCGACGCGGTCGAGCTGCAGGCGGTTGATGTCGATCAGGTGCGTCGGCGTCTCGATCTGCAGCTTCATCAGGTCGAGCAGGTTGGTGCCGCCGGCGACCAGCTTCGCGCCGGGGCGGGCGGCGAGCGCCGCCGCAGCGGCCGCGGGCGTGTCCGCGCGTTCGTAGGTGAAGGCCTTCATGACTGCGCCCTCGAGACTTCCTGGATCGCATCGAGGATGTTCGCGTACGCGCCGCAGCGGCAGATGTTGCCACTCATGCGCTCGCGGATCTCGTCGGGCGTCGCGCGCTGCGTGGCCGTCAGGTCGGCGCTCGCGTGGCTCGGGATGCCGCGCTTGATCTCGTCGAGCGTGCCGACCGCCGAACACACCTGGCCGGGCGTGCAGTAGCCGCACTGGAAGCCGTCGTGCTTGACGAAGGCCACCTGCATCGGATGCATCTGCTCGGGAGAACCGAGTCCCTCGATGGTGGTCACGGAATCGCCCTCGTGCATCACCGCGAGCGTCAGGCAGCTGTTGATGCGCCGTCCGTTGACCAGCACCGTGCACGCGCCGCACTGCCCGTGGTCGCAGCCCTTCTTCGACCCGGTCAGCTGCAGATGTTCACGCAGGGTGTCGAGCAGCGTGGTGCGCGTGTCGACCTTCACCGAAACGGGCCGACCGTTCACGGTCATCCCGACGTCCATCGTCGGCGCCGCCGACAGATCGCGCACGTCGGCAGGCGACAGGGGAGCGGCATCCGCCGCGTTCACGTCGACCATCGGCATCATCGCCCCCGCTGCAGTAGCCACTCCGCTGGTGAGGACGGCACGCCGCCCCTGGTTGACCTGTAGTTTATCGACCTGTTTCTTCCTTCTGGCAACCAAGGGACTCTCCGTCAATTCAATTTGACCGACGCGGACGAGCCCATGCATCGAGCGGTCGGGACCAGCGCGCATGTTCCGTCGCCCGCCCGCCGTGCCGTGCAAGAGCAACGCGCAAAACGGGATCGTCGCTTGGCTGATACGCGCGCACCGGACGCGGGAGCAAGAACGCGGGCGCGCTCCGTCATGGCGCATCGAACGCAGGAAGCCAGGGCGCAGCGCACGACCGGTCGCCCCGATCGATCCGTCATACTTCCATCGATGAAACGGAGGCCGGACATGCGATTCGCGGGCAAGGCGGTATTGATCACGGGCGGCGCGCAGGGCATCGGGCTGGCCTGCGCCGCGCGCTTCGCGAGCGAGGGCGCGACCGTCGCGATCGTCGACCGATCCGCCGAGGCCGGCGAGCAGGCCGCGGCTTCCCTCGGCATCGCCTTCATCGAGGCGGACGTGTCGTCGAAGCACGAGGTCGATGCAGCGGTCGCGTCGTTCCTCGACGACGCGGGCCGCATCGACGTGCTCGTCAACAACGCGGGCATCACGCATGCCGCCGAATTCCTCGACCTCGCCGAGGAAGACTTCGACCGCGTCATCGCGGTCAACCTCAAGTCCTGCTTCCTGGTCGGACAGGCCGTCGCGCGGCACATGGTCGCGACGCCGGCCGCTCCCGGCACCGAGCGCGGCGCGATCATCAACATGTCCAGCGTCAACGCGATCCTCGCGATTCCCAACCAGGTGCCGTACGTCGTCAGCAAGGGCGGCATCGCGCAGCTCACCAAGGTGATGGCGCTGTCGCTCGCGCCGCACGGCATCCGCGTCAACGCGATCGGGCCCGGCACGATCGCCACCGAACTGGCGAAGAAGGCCGTGCTCGCGGACCAGGCCGCGCGCGATCGCGTGCTGTCGCGCACGCCGATGCGCCGCCTCGGCGAGCCCGAGGAGGTGGCGTCGATCGCGGCCTTCCTGGCGAGCGCCGACGCGTCGTACATGACCGGCCAGACGCTGTTCCCCGATGGCGGCCGCCTCGCGCTCAACTACACCGTCGCGCTCGATCGCTGAGGCGCCGATGTCGAACCTGATGACGGGTTGCGTCGCGACCCTGCCTGTCGACAAGACGAAGGTGCTCTCGCGCGGTGCCGTGCTGGTCGCCTATTCGGCCGGTCGCGACGGCGGCGCCGCGCCGCTGGTCTTCCTGCATGCCGGCGTGAGCGACTCGCGCCTGTGGGCGCGCCAGTTCGAGACCTTCGGTCCCCATCGTCGCGTCGTCGCGTACGACCGGCGCGGCTTCGGCGCCACGGCGGCCGTCGACGAACACTTCTCGAGCGTCGACGACCTGATCGCGGTGCTCGACGCGCTGGCGATCCCGCGCGCGGTGCTGGTCGGCTGTTCGCAGGGCGGCCGCATCGCGCTCGACGCGACGCTGGCCCATCCGCAACGCGTCGCCGGCCTGGTGCTGGTCGCCGCGGCGATCGGCGGTGCGCCGGAGTCGATGACCGTCGACCCGCGCATCGAAGCGCTGATCGCCGCCTACGAAGAAGCCGAGACGATCGGCGACGTCGACGCGCAGAACCGGATCGAGGCGCACGTGTGGCTCGACGGCCCGTTCGCGGCGGAAGGTCGCGTGACGGGCGCGCAGCGCGCGCTGTTCCTGACGATGAACCGCATCGTGCTCGGCGGCCCGAAGATCGGCAGCACCGACGTGCCCGACACGGCCTACCGACGGCTCGCCGACGTCGCGGTGCCCACGCTGGTGATGTGGGGACCGCTCGACGTCCCGAGCGTCGTCACCAACATGCGGCATGCGGCCGCGACCATCCCCGGTGCGCGCGCCTGCGAGCTGGAAGGCATCGCGCACCTGCCGAGCCTCGAGGCCCCCGAGCGCTTCGATGCGGCGCTGGCCACTTTCCTGCACGATGTCGGCCTCGCCTGACGCCAACGCCATGTCCGACTCCCACGCCCATCACCACGACCACGACCACGACCACGACCATCACGATCATGGTCATTCGCACGGCGTGCCCGCCGATGCGACCGCCGCGACGCTGCGCCTGTTCGCGATCGGGATCGCCATCAACCTCGCGTTCGTCCTGATCGAGGCCGGTTGCGGCTGGTGGGCGGACTCGCTCGCACTGCTGGCCGACGCCGGCCACAACTTCGGCGACGTGATCGGCCTCGCGCTCGCGTGGGGCGCGGCCGTGCTCGGCAGCCGGCGCGCCTCGGAGCGCTTCACCTACGGCCTCGGCGGCACGACCATCCTCGCCGCGCTCGCCAACGCGATGCTGCTGCTGATCGCCGTCGGCGGCATCGTCTACGCGGCCGTCCAGCGACTGATGGTGCCGGCGCCGGTCGACGACACGATCGTCATCTGGGTCGCCGGCATCGGCATCTTCGTCAACGCCGCGACCGCGATGCTGTTCCTGTCGCGCCGCGGCGAGGACCTGAACGTGCGCGGGGCCTACCTGCACATGGTGGCCGACGCCGCGGTGTCGGCGGCCGTCGTCGTCGCGGGTCTCGTGATCCGCTACACCGGCCTGCAGTGGGTGGACCCGGTGATGGGCCTGATCGTCGCGATCGTCATCCTGGTCGGCACCTGGGGCCTGATGCGCGACTCGATGCGCCTCGCGCTCGCGGCCGTGCCGGACCACATCGACGCCGATGCGGTGCGCGACTACCTCGAGGGACTGCCGGGCGTGCAGACCGTCCACGACCTGCACATCTGGGCGATGAGCACGACGGAGAACGCGCTTACCGCGCACCTGGTCATGCCGTCGGGGCACCCGGGCGACGCGTTCCTGTGCGACGTCGCCGAGACCATCGAGACGCGCTTTCGCATTGGCCACGTGACGACGCAGATCGAGACGGCGGACGGGCCGAGTCCATGCAAGCTGGAGACGCTGCACGCCGCCTAGCAGTGTCATCGCAAGCCGAACGAGACCCCGGTGATCCGCTCGCTCTCGTCGAACAGCCGCGCGGCGACCTGCTCGTCGCGGGCGGCCCGGCTCGGCACGACGCGAACCGGTAGCCCGCTCATGCCCGTCAGGCCGGAAGGTCCCCAGTAGCTACCGCTTTCCGCGGCGGGATCGGTCGCCGCCCGCAGCGTCGTCAACGCGCCATCGCCGGCCGTCATCCCGAGCAGCGAACCGAAAACCTGCAGGAAGCTGGCGCTGCGGGTCAATTCGGTCGACGTCCATCCGGGATGCGACGCGGTCACGCGCAACGACGAGCCGGCCGCCGCCAGCCGTCGCTGCAGTTCGAGCGCGAACATCATGTTGGCGAGCTTGCTCTGCCCGTACGCGGCCCACGGCTGGTAGCTGCGACGTCGCCAGTCGAGATCGTCGAAGTCGATGCGGCCGATGTTCTGCGCCGCGCTCGACACGACCACGACGCGCGCGCCCGGCGTCGCGTCGAGCAGCGGCAACAGCCGTCCTGTGAGCGCGAAATGTCCGAGGTGGTTGGTGCCGAACTGCAGTTCGTGACCCTGTCGCGTGCGCCCGAGCGGCGGAATCATCACGCCGGCGTTGTCGATCAGCAGGTCGAGACGGTCGTGCGTCGACGCGAAGCCGGTCGCGAAAGCCGCCACCGCATCGAGGTCGGACAGGTCCAGATCGCCGACGGTGACATCGGCGCCCGGATGCGCGGATCGGATGCGTCCGGCGGCCGCCTCGCCCTTGTTCCGGTCGCGGCACGCGAGCGTGACCGCGGCCCCGCGCGCGGCGAGCATCCGCGCAGTCTCGTAGCCGATGCCGGTGTTGGCGCCGGTCACGAGCGCCGTGCGGCCGCCCTGGTCCGGGATGTCGGCGAAGGTCCAGGCGCTCATCGGCCTACAGCAGCACCACGGTCGCGAGTCCCAGGAAGATCAGGAACCCGAGCGTGTCCGTCGCGAAGGTCAGCAGCACCGACGAGCCGATCGCCGGATCCTTGCCGAAGCGCGCGCGGGTCAGCGGCACGATCATCCCGAGCGAGGCGCCGACCAGCATGTTCGCGATCATCGCGCCGGTCATCACCGGCCAGATCGCCAGACGTCCCGACATCGCGTAGGCGAAGCCACCGGCGATCAGCCCGCCGCCGGTGCCGATCAGCACCGCCACCAGCAGCTCCTTGATCACGAGCTGGCGGACGTTCGACGTGCCGATGCGGCCGAGCGCCAGCGCGCGGATGATCAGCGTCATCGTCTGGTTGCCCGAGTTGCCGCCGATGCCCGCGATGATCGACATCAGGAACGCGAGGATCACGATCTGTCCGACCGTCTCCTCGAAGCGCGAAGCGACGAACGACGCGATGGAGGCGGTGACCAGGTTCAGCAGCAGCCACGGCGCGCGGTTGCGTATCGAGTCGCCGACCGGCGCGAAGATGTCCTCCTCCTCGCGCAGGCCCGCGGCCGACAGCTGCGCCTCCTCGGACTCCTCGCGGATCACGTCGACCACCTCGTTGACCGTGAGCCGGCCGACGAGGCGACCCTGCGCGTCGACCACCGGCGCCGACACCAGGTCGTAGCGCTCGAAGGCCTGCGCCGCGTCGCCCGCGTCGTCCTCCGGCTGCAGCGTCAGCAGGTCGGTGCGCATCACGGCGACGACCTCGGTCTCGGGCTCGTTGATCAGCAGGCGGTCGAGCGGCAGCGAGCCGATCAGCTTGTGGTCGCGGTCGATCACGAAGACCTGGTCGGACTGGTCCGGCAGCTCGTCGAAGCGCCGCAGGTAGCGCAGCACGACTTCCAGTGTCACGTCGTCGCGGATCGTGACCATCTCGAAGTCCATCCGCGCACCGACCGAGTCCTCGGCGAAGCTCATCGCCGCGCGCAGCTGCTCGCGTTCCTCGGGTGTCAGCTCGCTCGACACCAGGTCGAACACCTGCGGCGGGAGGTCGGGCGCGAGGTCGGCGAGCTCGTCGGCGTCGAGTTCCTCGACCGCCGACACGATCTCGTCGGGCGTCATCGACGCGACCAGCGCCTCGCGGATGCCTTCGGACAGTTCCAGCAGCACCTCGCCCGAGTCGACGACGCTGTACTCGGACTTGATGTGCTCCCACACGACCATCCGGTGGTCGTTCGGCAGCGCCTCGAGCAGGTAGGCGACGTCGGCCGGATGCAGGCGGTCGAGCTCGCGTTCGAGCTCGACCTCGTGCTGACGGTGCGTCAGCGCCTCGACCAGCCTGTGGCGCGCGTCGTCCTCGGCATGGCGCTGGCGATGCGTGACGGCCTCGACCCGGTCGGCGCGCCGCAGCAGCGCCTCGACGCGCTCGAGCGCCCGCTGCGCATCGTCGGGATCGCGCGGGGTGGGGAGCTTGGCCATCGGGTCGCGGTCGTCGGGCACGGCCGCATTGTAAGGACTCGGGTCAGGTCCTATGCGCGACGCCGGGTGACGAGCAGGATGCCGAGGACCGCGCAGACGAACGCGATCCCGTGCGCCGCGGTCGGCCGTTCGCCGAGGAAGACGATGCCGACCAGAGCCGACGTGATCGGCAGTGCGGTCGTAAACACGCCGGCCTTGCTGGCCGGCACGTGGCGCAGGCCCGTCAGCCACAGCCAGGTCGACAGCACGCTGGCGGCGATCGCGTAGACCACGATCAGCGTCCACAGCAGCGGCGTCATGCGACCGAAGTCGAAGCTCAGTCCCTGCCAGATGCCGAGCGGCAGCATCAGCGTGAAGCCGACCAGGTTGATCCATGCCGAGATCTGCATCGGGCCGACCGACGCGCTGGTCAGGCGCTTGCCGAGCACCACGTACATCGCCTCGCAGAACACCGCGCCGACCATGAACGCGTTGCCGACGAGCGCGGCATCGGTCGACGTCGTGCTCTCGCCGCCGCGTCCGAGCGTGAGCGTGCTCACGCCGACGACCGCGAGCAGCACGGCGATCTTCGTGCGGCCGTTGACGCGTTCGGCGAGCGCGACCAGCGACAGGATGGCGACGGCCGCCGGCAGCATGCTCATGATCAGCCCGGCCGCGGTGGCCGACGTGCGCGCGACGCCCGACAACATGCAGATCGAGAACAGGAAGTTGCCGAAGAACGATTCGCCGAGCAGCGTGCGCCGCAACGGCCACGCGACCGCGAGGCCGCCGCGCGGGAAGGTCCATGGCAGCATCGCGACGGCCGCGATGCCGAAGCGGATCGTCGCCAGCAGGAACACCGGGACGGTCTCGACGATCACCTTCGAGAAGCCGACGTACGCGCCGACGACCGCCATGCCGGAGAGCAGGTAGAGGTAGGCGGAGAAGGGGATCACGTCGACGACATGTATGGAGCTTCGCTCATGGGAGTTCAGCATCGCCCATCCACCGCACGATCACCGCACTGCGCCGCGCGAGATACGGCGATCCCCGGCGCGTGTCGTAGAAGCGCGGGTTCGGCAGCATCACCGCGAGCTGCGCGGCCTGCGACGCGCTCAACTGCGCTGCAGAGACACCGAAGTAGTGCCGCGCAGCAGCCTCGGCGCCGAACACGCCGTTGCCCCACTCGATCACGTTCAGGTAGATCTCCAGGATGCGCTGCTTGCTCAGCCAGAACTCGAGCATGTAGGTGATCATCAGCTCCTGCCCCTTGCGCAGGTAGCTGCGCTCGCCGGACAGGAAGAGGTTCTTCGCGAGCTGCTGCGTGATCGTCGACCCGCCCTTGATCCGGGCGGCGCCGCGGCGCTTGCCGCCGCCACTCTGTCCGGCCTTCTCGTTGCCGACTCTCTCGTTATTTTCGTACGCCTTCGAGATCGCCTCCCAGTCGACGCCCTCGTGCTCCGCGAAGCGCGAGTCCTCCGACGTGATCACCGCGCGCTTGAGGTGGTCGGAGATGCGTGCGTACGGCACCCACTGGTGCTCCATCTTCGCGTTCGGGTTCTTCTGCTGCGCGAGCGCGAGATGGCTGCGCATGAAGGCCGTGTTCGACGGATCGGCGTGCTTGTACCAGCCGATGCACACGAAGTAGTAGACCTGCAGCAGCAGCACGACGCCGACGGCGACCGCGACGAGCCGGCCCAGCCAGCGCAGCACGACCTTCATCGCGGCGACACCAGCGCAGCGCGCAACGCGTGCAGCACCGGGGCGGTCGTCGGACGCACGCCGTGCCAGATGAAGAACGATTCCGCGGCCTGCTCGACCAGCATGCCGAGGCCGTCGGCGGTCGTCGTGGCACCCGCTCGTTCGGCGTCCAAGAGGAAAGGCGTCGGCACGGAGCCGTACATCATGTCGTAGACGAGGTGCGCGCGCCCGAGCACCGCGGCCGAGACCGCGAGCGGGTCACCGCCGAGGCTCGCCGACGTGGCGTTGACCACGACGTCGAACGCGTCGTCCACCGCGTCGAGCGCGCACGCCGCGATGCGCGCATCGCCCTGCGCCGCCACCAGCGCCTCGGCTTTCGCCACGCTTCGATTCACGACGACGATCGCTTGCGGCCCGATTTCCGCGAGCGGGCCGAGCACACCGCGCGCGGCCCCACCGGCGCCGAGCAGCAGGATGCGCGCGCCCTGCAGCGAACGACCCGACGCGGCCAGCAGCCGTCGCAGGTCGTCGACCAGTCCGACGCCGTCGGTGTTGTCGCCGTGCACCCCGTCGGCGCCGACGCGCAGGCAGTTGACCGCGCCGGCCCGGCGCGCCCGCGCGCTGACGCGTTCGGCACACCACGCGAAGGCCTCGAGCTTGAAGGGCACGGTGACGTTGACGCCGCGGCCGCCGTCGTCGAAGAACGACTGCACGGTCGGCACGAAGCCGACGAGCGGCGCGAGGATGCGCTCGTAGGCCAGCGCGATGCCGGTCTGCTGCGCGAAGGCCGCGTGGATCTGTGGCGACAGGCTGTGCGCGACCGGATTGCCGACCACGCCGTAGCGCGGCGGCGCCAGGACCGTCATCGCAGGACCCGCTTCAGCGACCGATCGAGTTCGAATCGCGCGCCGGGTTGGGCAGCGCGCGCACCTCCACGCAGCAGGCCGGACCCACGCACCTGGCGACGCAGTCGTAGCGCGAGCCGTTGAGTCCGTAGCGGGAGATGGTCTTGCCGTCGGGCGACAGCACGCCCTCCGAGTTCGGATTCAGCGCCCGCTGCAGCACCTGTTCGATCGACAGCGACTGCTCGTCGGCCTTGCCGGTGACGGAGACCCCGCCGAGCCGCTGCGCATCGCCGGCCGCCGTGGTCGGCTCCGGCGTCTCGCCCTTGAGGGCGGCCGCGCGCGCGCGGCTGTCGCGCCGGTCGAACGCCGCCTTCGTCGTGGCGCGCGAGCGGGTCAGCGCGTCGGTCGGCGCCTTGGTCGCGGCGTCGTCCGGCTTCGCTGCGCAACGCTGCACGACGATCGACACGCCGTCACAGCTGGCGCGGGACGCCTCGTCGAGCGTCTCGCGCGACGGCGTCGTGTTGACGGCGGTCTGCGCGACGGCGGCACCGACCGCGACGAACAGGAACAGGATCGAACCGAGCAGCGCGCTTTTCATTTTCTTTCGGAGCGCATTTCGAGTGCGTCGCCTTTGGTGAATCGGAACGTGCTGAAGATCTCGAAGATGTCGTAGTCGCGTTTCAGCTCGTCGGAGAAACGACCGTAGGGCGCGCCGAGCAGCACGATGCGCCGTGCCGCGCGGTCGAGTACGGGGGATCCCGACGACCGCGTGACTTCCACCTCGTCGTTGTAGATCGTGCCGTCCGGGTTGAGCGTGACGCGCAGCGTCAGGTCGCCGTACAGGTGGCCGCGCGCTTCCGCCGGATAGTTGAGCGTGCCGATACGCTCGACCTTGTCCTTCCATTGCGCGTAGTACATCGCGTAGCTGGTGCCGCGCGTGGTCGGACCGATGTAGCCGCGACGCGGCCGCGCGTTGTAGTCACGGGTCTGCTTGTCGACCTGCGCCTCGAGCCGCGCGATGGCCTTCATCGACGTCGTCAGGTCGGTGGTCGGGGACACGTCGCTCGCCTCGACGCGCCGCGGGGACTCGGGCGGGACCGCGGTCCTGGCATCGGCGCTCTGCGCGACGAGATGGCGCTGCTCCGCCTCGAGGCGCTGCACCGCAGTCTGCGATTCCTTGAGCACCTCGCCGTCGGCGACTCCGGGCATGCGCGGCAGGAACGACGTGGCGCGACCCTGGTCGTGCTCGCCGCCACCGTTGAGGTCGAACTGCGCGATCGCGTCGGGCTTGAGCGCCTTGTCGACCGACTTGGCGTTGACCAGGATCACTTCGAGCGGACTGTCGGGCGGCTTGAACAGCGCGGCCTGCGGCATCACGAAGCGCACCGCCAGCAGGATCAGGTGCAGCGCGATCGACACGGCCAGCGCGATCGTCAGGCCGGGCGGCAGCTTCTCCCTGCGCTTCGCCGTCGCGCGACGCAGCGACGCACTCATCACCGGCTTCATCGGACGGCCGTCGTCGACCGGCAACGTCATGCCCCTCAGGGGCAGCAGCGTCGGGGAACTGCGTGCCATCGACGAAGCGGCCTAGGGCGCGACGGGCTGCGGGTCGGCCGCGGGTTCGTGCCCGACCGCGACCGAACGCTCCGCCGCCGCGGTCTCCTCGTCGAGGGCGGTCACGCCGGCCTCGACGGAGCCCGGCGCCGCGTCGTCCGCGCCATCGTCCGAGCCTTCGTCCACTTCGTCGTCGAGTTCGTCGACCTCCTCGATGATCGCGACGAGGCGGCACTGCGCCGTCAGGTCCAGCAGGTCGGTGGACAGCACCTCGATCTCGACGCGCTGCCCACGCGCCACACCGGTCATGCCGGGCGGCGTGCCCGCCGGACCCACGACCGCCATGCCGGGCACCCGCACCAGCAGCGGAATGTCGAACAGCATCGCGTTGTCCTCGCGGCCAGTGGCGCGCGCCTCGACCAGCGTGCGGCCTTCCTGCCCGAGCCAGCGCAGGCACCAGTAGCGTTCCATCTTCGACTGGTACTCGGCGTAGGCCGCGTAGGCCGCGTCGAAACCCGAGACGATGCCGAACAGGTCCGCATCGTTCTGCGCGAAGGCGACCGATGGACCGCCGGCCAGGCACGACGCGATCTGCCACTGGTTCACGAGGTCGACGTAGCGTCGCAGCGGCGACGTGCTCCACGCGTACTGCGCGACGCCGAGACCCGCGTGCGGTGCCGGGTGCGTGACCATCCGGACGCGACCCGCGGGACCGAAGGCCGCGTTCTGCGCGCGGTAGATGCCGGCCACGTTGCGATCAGCCAGCAGCTTGCCCCACGTGCTGTTGGCCAGGATCATCAGCTCGGCGACGACCGTGTCGAGCGGAGCGCCGCGACGGCGCTCGGTGATGGAAACGCGGTCCTCCCCGTCGACGACGTCGACGCGAAAGTTGTAGTCGGCGCGCTGGTGCGACTCGGGACGCAGCCCCGACGCGACGCGCGCTTCCTGGCGCTTCGCGTGCAACGCCTTCGCGAACTGCCACAGCACCGTCAGCTCCGCCTTGCGCGGGTACTCGCCCTCGCCACTGGCGAGGTTGGCTTCGGTGACGACCTCGTCGAGCAGGTTGTGGCGCAGGTTGTCGGCGATCGGCACGCGCTCGATGCGCGAGGTCGACGCGACGATGCGCCAGCCCGCGTGGGCGTCGTCGACCACGTCGACGTACAGCGACAGCGCGGGGCAGGCGCGGCCGGCGGCGAGCGTGAACGCCTCGACCACCGCATCGGGCAGCATCGTGATCTTCTCGCCGGGCGAATACACGGTCGAATACCGGTCGCGCGCGATCGCGTCGACGGCGTCGCCGCGACGGATCGCCAGACCCGGTGCCGCGATGTGCACACCGACGCGCCAGGCCTTCGCGCCCGCGGGCGCGTCGATCGCGGTGACCGACAGCGCGTCGTCGATCTCGGTGGTCGCGGCGTCGTCGATGCTGAAGGCCTCGACGGTGGCCAGCGGCAGTTCGCCGATGGCCGGGATGTCGACTTCTGGGAAGTCGACGCCGCGCGGGAACTGCTCGAACACGAAGCGGTCGCGATGCAGCGCCTGGACCGACGGCACGGCGCCGACCGCGAGCAGCAGGCGTTCCGGCGTGGTCGAGCGCGCGGCGGCCGCCTCGATCAGCGCCTTGTACTCGGTGCGGTTGCGATCGGGCCTGAACAGCAGTTCGCGCACGTGCATGCGGATCGCGTCGGGCAGTCGATCGGCGACCAGCTCGTCGCGCCACGTGGCCTGCTGCGCGGCGTCGCGCGCCTTGCGCTCGATGCCGGCCAGCGCGGCCTTCAACGCATCGGGCGGCGCGGGCCGGTAATGGCCGCGGCCCTTGCGATAGAAATACATCGGCGCCGAATGCAGCCGCGTGACCAGCGCGGCCGACTCGACGGGCGTGGCGACACGACCGAAATAGTCGGTCGCCAGATCCTTGAACGAGAACTCGGCCTGCGGTGCGCATTCCCACAGGAACTCGAGGTCGATGGACTCGGCCAGCGACTGCGCGTCGCGCATCAGCGTGGCCGCGTCGGGGTCGCGGAAGTCGAACAGCACGTGGCCGCTCTTGACCTTGCTGCGCTTGCCGGTCGCGGACTCCACCTGCATCGACGCGCCCTGGTCGGACAACACGTTGCCGGCCTTGAAACCGCCGTCTTCTTCATAGAACACATTCATCGACGCATTTTAGCGGTGATGAGAGCGACGCCGACGCCGCGCGAGCCGGATTGGAGCGGGTTTGCAACAGGCGGGCGGATCCAGCCGCCGGACGGCGGTCGATCACGCCGGATCCGCCACGGGCCGATCGCGGCTCGGACGGTCGCGGCTGGGGCGTTCGTGCGCGGTGGGTGGCGCCGCGGCAGGCTTCGGAATCGCGGCCGGATCGGTCGGGGCCTGCGCGGGCGATGCGGGGACCGGCAGCGCTTCGGGTCGCGCGGGAGGCACCGGTGCCGACCGCGTTTCGGGCATCGCATCCCGCTGGCCGCATCCCCCGAGCAGCGACACCCCGACCAGCAGCGGCGCGACGATCCGTCGAACGCGATCCATCTGTCGATCCTCCCGTGGCCACGATGCAGGTCGCGCCTGCGCGTGCGTCGCAGGATGGCACAGCCCCCCGCGACGGCGTCCGGCCCCGCGGATTCGCGGCATGAATCTGCAGGAAAGGACCACTACAATCGCCGCGACCTCATCCCGGAGAAGCGCATGGACGTGATCGACTACGAAGTGTTCGGCAACGAGATGCAGTACGTCGAGCTGGAACTCGACCCCGGCGAAGCCGCGATCGGCGAGGCGGGCAGCATGTTCTACATGGACCCGGGCATCGACCTCGACACCGTCTTCGGCGACGGCTCGGCGCAGCAGGGCGGCATCTTCGGGAAGCTGCTCGGCGCCGGCAAGCGCCTGGTGACCGGCGAGTCGCTGTTCACGACCGTCTACACGAACCAGGACGCGGTGAAGCGGCGCGTCGCATTCGCGGCACCCTACCCCGGCAAGATCGTGCCGGTCGACCTGTCGCGCATCGGCGGCACGCTGATCGCGCAGCGCGACGCCTTCCTCTGCGCGGCGCGCGGCGTGTCGCTCGGCATCGCCTTCCAGAGAAAGCTCGGCACCGGCTTCTTCGGCGGCGAGGGATTCATCATGGAGAAGCTCGACGGCGACGGCATGGTGTTCGTGCACGCGGGCGGAACGATCCTCGAACGCCAGCTCGCGCCCGGCGAGGTCCTGCGCGTCGACACCGGCTGCGTCGTCGCCTACCAGCCGAGCGTCGACTTCGACATCCAGTACGTCGGCAAGGTCAAGACCGCGCTGTTCGGCGGCGAAGGGCTGTTCTTCGCGACGCTGCGCGGCCCGGGCCACATCTGGTTGCAATCGCTGCCGTTCTCGCGGCTGGCCAGCCGCGTGTTCGCGGCGGCTCCGCAGGGGGGCGGCAAAGGGCGCGACGAGGGCGGCCTGGGGAGCCTGGTCGGCGGGACCGCGATCGGCGGGCTGCTCGGCGGCTTCCTCGGGGGCGACGAAGAGTGATCAGGGCGACGTGATCGCCGTCCAGAACGCCTGCGCCGCCGGCTTGTGCGTCGCATCGGCTCGGAAGATGCGGATGTCGAGCGCGATGCGCCACGACATCGGCGCGGCGGCGACCAGCCGCCGGGTCCGCAGATCTTCGTCGATCAGGCTGCGCGGCAACCACGCCACGCCCCGGCCGTCGAGCGCCATGCTGCGCAGCACGGTCGCCAGATGCGCGGTGAACACCGTCTTGCCACCGGCCTTCTCGATCGCCTGTCCGCGCAGCGCCGTGACGATGCGACCGAGCCCCGACTCGGCGCTGAACGCGAGGATCGGCACGTCCTTCGACGCGCCGGCCTCCAGCCGATGCGTCGCCCGCGAGCCGCGGCGCTCGGTCGGACCGGGTGCGGCGACGGGCAGCAGCGCGTCGTGCCCGATCGTCGCCGACGGGAAGCGCCGGTCGAGTCGACCCGGCACCTGCGGGTGCGCGTGACAGAGCATGAAGTCGACGCGCTGCTCGAGCATGCTGTCCTCGCAGCGCTGCAGCACGTCGGACATCAGCTCGATCGGCGCCGTCGGGATGCGCGACTCGAGACTGCGCAGCCACGTCGGCACGAACGTCAGGGACAGCGCATGCGTGGCCGCGAAGTGCAGCGTCGCGGCCCGCGCGTCCTCGACTGCGCTCGCGTCGCCGGGCAGCCGCGCGATGCGCGCGAGCTGGTCGCGCGCGACGCTGACGAACCAGTGACCGGCGTCGGTCAGCACGATCGGCTGGACATCGCGATCGACCAGCGAGACGCCCAGCCATTGCTCGAGCGACTGGATGCGACGACTGAAGGCCGGCTGCGTCATGTGCCGCGCCGCGGCGGCGCGCGAGAAGTTGCCGGCCGCCGACAGGGCGAGGAAGTCTTCGAACCAGGACAGGGTCATCGGGTGAGGCGCACGTGCGGCGATGCCGTCACGGCATTACGTCCGACGAAAGCGGCATTGGACGCCGGGTCTGGCGGGCGCCCATCATACGACCCGTGCCCCCGCCTCCGAATCCACAACAACCCCATGAAGATCGGCGACATCCGCGAAGTCACCAAGCCCATCAAGTCCAACATCCGCAACGCCTACATCGACTTCTCGAAGATGACGCCGAGCCCGGTCGCGGTGGTCACCGACGGGGTGAAAGTCGTCGACAGCATCGTCACCTTGCCGGAACTGCCCGGCATCGGCTTCGAGGGCCAGGCCGACCTGTACGCGGAGATGAAGGCGCTGGCGAGTTGAGCGGCTCGTCCCCCGTCGACGCGGCGATCGGCGCCCACGAGCATCTCGCCACGCGCGTCGCGTTCCTCGTCGCGGGCGTCGCAATAGCGGCATGGGCGCCGCTGGTGCCGCTCGCCAAGGCGCGTACCGGGCTCGACGAGGGAACGCTCGGCCTCGTCCTGCTGTGCTTCGGCGTCGGGTCGCTGGTGGCCATGCCGCTCGCGGGATGGTGTTCCGCGAAGGTCGGCGGCCGCCGCGTGATCGGCTGCGCCGTGACGCTGATCTGCGGCGCCCTGCCGCTGCTCGCGTTCGTCGAGCGGCCGATCGCGCTCGCGGCCGCCCTGCTCGCCTTCGGCGCGGGGCTCGGCGCGCTCGACGTCGCGATGAACCTGCAGGCGATCGTCGTCGAACGGGCCAGCGGCCGGTCGATGATGTCCGGCTTCCACGGCCTGTTCAGTGTCGGCGGCATCGTCGGTGCGAGCGGCGTCGCGGCCGCGCTGTCGGCCGGCATCGATGTCGTCACCGTGATCGCCGGCCTGTCGGTGCTGCTGGCGATCGCGATCGTCGCGACGGCGCGCGGCCTGCTGTCGGCCGCGTCGCACGACCGCGCGACGCCCTTCGAGCTGCCACACGGCATCGTGCTCGTCATCGGCCTTCTCGCCGCGGCCGCGTTCCTGGTCGAGGGGTCGGTGCTCGACTGGGGCGCGCTGTTCCTGGCGACGGTCCGCGACGTGCCGGTGGCGCGCGCGAGCGCGGGCTACATCGCGTTCTCGATCGCGATGACCGCGGGCCGGTTCGCCGGCGACCGCATCGTGCAGCGCTTCGGCGGCCGACGCGTCCTGGTCGCCGGCGCCCTCTGCAGCGCGGCGGGCCTGGGAATCGTCGTGGTCGTGCCGTCGTCGCTGGCAGGTCTTGCCGGCTTCGCGCTGGTCGGCATCGGCGGTTCGAACATCGTCCCGGTCCTCTTCACCTGCGCGGGTCGACAGACCGCGATGCCCGAGAACCTCGCCGTACCAGCGATGACGACGATGGGCTATGCCGGCCTGCTGGCCGGGCCCGCGCTGATCGGCTTCACAGCGCACGCGACGAGTCTCGTCGTCGCGTTCGCGGGGCTCGCCGCCCTGATGCTGGCGGTCGCCGCGATGGCGCGGCGGTTGCCCGCCTGAACGGCGGGGCGCGTCAATGGCCAGCGAACGGCGCGATCGAGGTCGATGCGGTCAGCTGCATCGCCTGCTCGACCGTGAAGCCCTTGCGGCGCAACGCGTCGAAGAGATTCTTCTTGAACGTCGCGATGCGCTCGGCGGTATCGGCCCGCTCGGCGATCTTCAGTTGCGCCTCGGTCGTCTCCTCCGCCGTCTTGCTGACCAGCGGCGTCAACGTGGCGGACACGGCAGCCGTGCGCTTCTGCATCTCCTCCTGGTTCAGCGGGGTCGACTGCGCGTGCGCGGCGCCGACGAGGCAGGCGGCCGCGAGGCCGACAGATGCGATGGTCGGGAACTTCATCGGGAGATCCTCCAGGTCGCGCGAATGCGCGTCCCGCGAGGTTAGCGGAAACCCCGGTGTCGATCGCGGGGCCTGGCGCCGCTCGCGCCGGTCTTCATCGGTCGCCGTCCGGCCCCGGATAGGTTGGCGGCCTGTTCCGCCGTCGCGGCGGCCGCACTATCCTCGCGCCTTTCCCCACCCTGGACTGCCCATGAAGAACCTCGCCAAGTTCGCTCCGATTTCCGCAATCGCCTTGCTCGCCGCCTGCGCTTCGCCGAACGGCAACCTGCAGACCGCGACCGGCGACACGAAGCCCCAGCCCGTCGTCGTCCAGGTCCCCGTTCAGGTCTCCACGCCGGGGCTCGAGGCCGGCTGCTGGGTCCAGCTCTATTCGGAGCGCAACTTCCGCGGCGATCCGGCCACGCTCGTGGGACCGGTCGCGCTGGAAAGCGCCGACAAGTTCACCGGCAAGCAGCTCAAGCGCGAGATCGACAGCCTCGTCACCGGACCCAAGGCGACGCTGCGCGTCTACGAGCATGCGATGTTCAAGGATCGATCGATCACCTTCGGCCCGAACAGCCGCGAAGGCGGGCTGATCACGAAGCTCGGTTTCGGTGGCCAGATCCAGTCGATGCAACTGGACTGCGCGAACTGACCGGAGGCGAGGCGGCGCCGGGCAGCGCATCGCCGATGCGCGTCGCCAGGCCCCGCGTTCCTTCCGTCGGGCGACGGACCGCGTACCCGGTCACGCGAACCAGGGCAATTGCACGATGAACGCCCGAAGACCCTTGAGGATCATCTCCACCGCGATCGCGATCAGCACCAGGCCCATGAGTCGCTCGAACGCGATCACGACGCGCTCGCCGAGGCGGCGCTGCAGGCGGTCGGCGAACACCAGCACGACGGCCACCGTGAGCAGCGCGACCGTCAGCGCACCCACCCACTCGAACAGGCGACCCGGATCGCGCGACACCAGCAGCAGCACGGTCGCGAGCGCCGATGGCCCGGCGATCGCGGGAATCGCGAGCGGCACGATGAACGGCTCGCCGCCCGGCGTCGTGCCGAAGATGCCCTCGGGCACCGGGAACACCATGCGCAACGCGATCAGGAAGAGGATCACGCCGCCGCCGATCTGCAGCGACACGTCGGACAGCCCGAGCAGGTCCATGAAGCGGTTGCCGAACACCATGAACAGCAACAGGATCGCGAAGGCGATCAGGCACTCGCGCAGGATCACGTAGGGCTTGCGGTGCGGCGGCACCGCACGCAGCGCCGCGACGAAGATCGGGATGTTGCCGAGCGGGTCGGTGACCAGCAGCAGCAGGATGGTGGCGGACAGGAAGGTCGTTTCCATCGCTCAGACGGCCCCGATCGCGAAGTCGATCACCTCGTCGATGTAGTCCCCGAAATCGGCGAGACCGTGGTCGCTGCCTTCGACGATGCGCTGCTTCACGTCCGGATAGCGCGCGACCATCTCGCGCCAGTCGAGGACTTCGTCGCCGGTCGCCGCGACCAGCAGGCAGCGCTCGGGGCGTGAGACCGCGCCGACCCGCAAGGCCTTCAGCTCGTCGAGGAACTCGGGCCTGATCTCGACCGTCTCGTCGCTGTGGTAGACGGTCTGCGGGCCGAGATGCCGGACGAGGTCGCGGTCCGGTCGCGTCGCCGGGTTGAGCAGCACGACGCGACAGTCGACACGCTCTGCCGCCCAGCTCGCGTAGTAGCCGCCGAGAGACGACCCGATGATCGCGAGCGGCTGCGCGTCGGCCTCGTGCACGAGATCGTCGATCAGCGCCGCCGCCTCGCGCGGAGACACGGGCAGCTGCGGACAGCGGAACGCGTCGCCGAGGCCGCGCTCGTCGAGCCGGGTCGCGAGCTGCCGCGCCTTGATCGAACGCGGCGACGAGCGGAATCCGTGCAGGTACAGGATCAAGCGCCGTCCGTCACGATTGCGCCTTGCGCGCCGCGCGCAACTGCAACGCGGTCAGCAGCTTCGCGTGGATGCCGCCGAAGCCGCCGTTGCTCATCACGACCACGTGGTCGCCGGGCTGCGCGACCACGACGATCGCCGCGACGAGCTGCTCGATGTCCTCGAACACCGCGGCCTTCGAGCCCTGCTTGCTGCGGTCCTCGCCGCTGATGCCTTCGTTGAGCGGCGCGAGCGCCTGGGCGAGATTCCAGCCGAGCGCGTCGCGGCCCTGCTTCGCGCCGTAGCCGAACACGCGGTCGGCCTCGACCAGGCTCGCGGCCAGCGCCTCCTTCATCGTGCCGAGCTTCATCGTGTTCGAGCGCGGCTCGACGACCGCGACGATGCGGGACGCCCCGCCCTCGGCCACCAGCCGCTGGCGCAGGCCGCCGATGGTGGTCGCGATGGCGGTCGGGTGGTGCGCGAAGTCGTCGTAGACCGTGACGCCGTCGATCGTGCCGCGCACTTCCATGCGGCGCTTGACGCCCTCGAAGCGCGACAGCGCCTCGCAGGCCTGCTCGACGGTCACACCGGCATGCCGCGCGGCGATCACCGACGCGAGCGCGTTCGCCCGGTTGTGCGCGCCCTGCAGGGCCCATTCGATCCGCCCGACCACTTCGCCGTCGTGCAGGACCTCGAAGGTCGAGCCCGAGTCGTCGCCGGCCACGCGGGCCATCCAGTCGACGCCGTTGCCGAAGCGCTCGACCGGCGTCCAGCAGCCGCGCGCGACGACGTGCGCCAGCGCCTCGCTCTCGCCGTTGACGACCAGGAGGCCGTTCGACGGCACGGTGCGCACGAGGTGATGGAACTGCGTCTCGATGGCGGCCAGGTCGGGGAAGATGTCGGCGTGGTCGTACTCGAGGTTGTTGAGGACCGCGACCCGCGGCCGGTAGTGGACGAACTTCGAGCGCTTGTCGAAGAACGCCGTGTCGTACTCGTCGGCCTCGATCACGAACCACGGCGCGTCGGTGAGCCTGGCGGACGTCGTGAATCCACTCGCGAAGCCGCTCGGCACGCCGCCGATCAGGAAGCCGGGGTTGAGTCCCGCCTGCTCGAGGATCCACGCGAGCATCGACGTGGTCGTGGTCTTGCCGTGGGTGCCGGCCACTGCGAGCACGGCGCGGTCCATCAGCACGTGGTCGGCGAGCCACTGCGGACCCGACACGTAGGGCAGGCCCGCGTCGAGGATCGCCTCCATCAGCGGATTGCCGCGCGAGACGACGTTGCCGATCACGAAGAGGTCGGGCGAAAGGTCGAGCTGCGCCGGATCCCATCCCTCGATCAGCGCGATGTCCTGCGCCTCGAGCTGCGTGCTCATCGGCGGATAAACGCCCGCGTCGCAGCCGGTGACGCGATGACCGGCGGCACGCGCGAGGACGGCGAGGCCGCCCATGAAGGTCCCGCAGATGCCGAGGATGTGGATGTGCATTTGCGGATATGGCGGGTTGGAAGGGTGCGGATTGTATCGGACCGGGTCGCCTACAATCGCCCGCAATCCGCCCCCGCCCTCAGAGAAGATCCCCGCATGGCCCGCATCCTTCCCGACGGCTGGGAAGCCCTGGATTTCACCGGTTCCGCGCAGCGCGAGATCGAGACGCTGCGCCTGCTCGCGACGCTGCCCGACGACTGCACCGTGCTGCACGGGGTGCACTGGACGCGCATCGAGCACGGCTGCTCGATCTACGGCGAGATCGACTTCATCGTCGTCGCGCCGAACGGCCGCATCCTGCTGATCGAGCAGAAGTCGGGTTTCCTCGACGAGACGCCCGACGGGCTGGTCAAGGTCTACGGGTCGCTGCGCAAGAAGGTCGCGTCGCAGATCCTGCGATCGATCGACGCGCTCAAGACGCGGTTCGCGCAGACCCGGCGCGGTAAGTCGGCACCTCCCGACACGCGCCTGTCGATCGACTACCTGCTCTACTGCCCCGACTATCACGTGCGCGATGCGAGCCGCGCGGGCATCGCGGTCGAGCGCATCGTCGACGCGTCGCGCGCCACGCAACTGGTCGCACTGATCGTCGACCTGCTCACGCCGACGCCGGTGGCGGGCTGCACCGACGCGGCGACCGCCCTGCGCTTCTTTTCCGACGAGCTGTCGATGGTCGCCGACGTGGGCACGCTGATCGGCCGCACCGACGCCTGGGTCACGCGGCTGGCGGGCGGTCTCGCGCAGACGGCGATGCAGCTCGAATTCGGTCCCTTCCGCCTGCGCGTGCGCGGCACCGCCGGCTCCGGCAAGACCCAGCTCGCGCTGCGCGTGCTCAACGACGCGGCAGCCGCGGGTCGCTCGGCGCTGTACCTCTGCTACAACCGGCCGCTCGCCGACCACGTCGCCCGCATCGCCCCCGAAGGCACGGTGGTCGCAACCTTCCATCACCTCGGCGATCTGCTGCTGAAGGCCCGTGGCGACGATCCCGACTTCGCCGCGCCCGACCTGTACGCGCGGCTCGAGGCCGCGGTGCTGGAGGCGCGGCCCGACGGCGACCGGCGCTACGACGTGCTGATCGTCGACGAAGGGCAGGACTTCACGCCCGCCTGGCGCGACGCGGCGCTGCGCTTCGTCAAGCCAGAGGGGCACGCGTACTGGCTCGAGGACCCGCTGCAGAACCTGTACGGCCGCGAACCGGTGGCGCTCGACGGCTGGGTGACGCTGAAGGCCGACGTCAACTTCCGCAGCCCGCGCGACATCGTCGACGCGCTGGTCCCGTTGCTCACGCGCGGCGCGAGCGACGCCACCGCGGGCCTGCTGCGTTCGATCGAGGCGGCGAGTCCGTTGTCCGGTTCGGAGCTCGACATCGCGACCTGGCAGGACGGTCCGGACGCGGAGACCGCGACGCGCTCGCTGATCGACGTGACGATGCGGGCGATCACCAAGGCGCTGGCGGCGGGCTACAAGCGCAGCGACATCGTGCTGCTGACCTTCGCCGGACGGGATCACTCGAAGCTGCTGGCGCTCGACGCACTCGGCCCGCACGCGCTGCGCCGCTTCGACGGCAGCTACGACCTGTTCGGTAACCCGGTCTACACCGACGGCGAAGTGCTGGCCGAGACGATCTACCGCTTCAAGGGACAGTCGGCGCCCTGCGTGATCTTCAGCGAGATCGACTTCGGGACATTCGACGAGAAGGCGGTCCGCAAGCTCTTCGTCGGCGCCACGCGCGCGACCACCAAGCTGATGCTGGTGATGAGCGAACGCGCCGCGGCGATTTGTCTGCCCGGGAACGGCGCGGCACACTAGGGTCCGTCCGCTCGCCGCCGCACCCGCGCCGTTCACCTGCGCCCCGCTCCTTTCGACTCTCCCGTGTCCTCTTCCCACGCACCCAGCCTGCGCGACGAGATCGCCGCTGTCGCCGCGCGATTGATCGCCGAGGACGGCCTCGACTACGCGGGCGCCAAGCGCCGCGCCGCGCGCGAGGTGCTCGGGGATGCGGCCCGATCGCACCCCGACTGCATGCCCGACAACACGCAGGTCGAGGAGGCCGTGCGTGAACACCAGGCGCTGTTCCTGGCCGACACCCAGCCGGGTCGCCTGCTGGCCTTGCGGGAATCGGCGCGCGACGTGATGCGCTTCCTCGACGCGGCCGGTCTCGGCCTGACGCCCTTCGTCAGCGGCGCGATCGTCAACGGCACGGCCGGCGAGCACAGCGACATCCATCTCCAGGTCTTCGACGACAACGCGAAGGACCTCGAGATCTACCTGCTCAACGCCGGCATCGCGTTCGAGGTCTCCGAACATGCCGGTGGCCGCGCCGGCAGCGGGGAGCTGCTGAGCTTCCTGTGGCCGCAGCGTCGCGCCTTTTCGCGCTCCGCGTTGGCTGGCGACCAGGAGGCCGTCCATCTGGCGGTCCTCGATCCGCGCGACAATCGCGGCTTCCAGACAGGCGAGCGTGCGGATCTCCGTGCGCTCGAAGCCCTGATCGCCGCCACGCCGGGTTCAATGCCCGATCCGCCGCCATGACCCGTCAACGCAAGATCCTCACCACTCTCGTCGCGGCCGCCGCCGTCGTCGCCGGCGCCGTCGTGTTCCAGATGCGCTCCGCCGCCGCGCCCGACGGTCCGGGTCCGGCCACGGAGCTGTTCTACCAGCAGAGCCTGCGCGACGCGGGCGGCACGGTCCGTGCGATGAGCGACTACCGCGGCAAGGTGGTCGTCGTGAACTTCTGGGCCACCTGGTGCGTGCCGTGCGTGCAGGAGATCCCGGCCTTCTCGAAGGCGCATGCCGACGCGGGCGGACGGGTGGCATTCGTCGGGCTGGGCATCGACAGCCCGGGCAACATCACCGCGTTCGCCGAACGGCTCAAGCCGAGCTATCCGCTGGTGGCCGCAGGCGCCGGCGGCACGGAACTGATCCGCGCGTTCGGCAATCCGTCCGGCGCGCTGCCGTTCACCGTCGTGCTCGGACCCGACGGTCGCGTGCTCGCGTCGCATCTGGGCCGGGTCGACGACGCGCAACTGCAGCAGTGGATCGCCCCGTACCTGAAGGCGCCGACGGCGGCCGGCAAGTCGGCCGGTGCGCAGGCGAGCGAACCATCATCGTGAGATGAATGCCATTGTCTGCACGAAACGTGCGGATAGACCGCGGTTCGATGGAGGCGACGTGTTACCCTCATCGACGCACAAACTGGGCAAGTCGCGAAGTCGACGCTTCGAACATCCGACCGATCGACCTTGAATGGCGAAGTCTCTGCTGGTCCTGCACGGACCGAACCTGAACCTGCTCGGACGGCGCGAACCGGAAACCTACGGATCAACCACGCTGGCCGAGATCGATGCGTCGCTGACCGCGCTCGCCGCGGAACGCGGCGCCACCCTCACGACCTTCCAGAGCAACCACGAAGGGGCGCTCGTCGATCGCATCCAGGCGGCGATCGGCGACGGAACGGACTTCATCGTCATCAATCCGGCGGCGTTCACGCACACCAGCGTCGCGTTGCGCGACGCGCTCGCCGGGGTCGCGATCCCGTTCGTCGAGGTCCATCTGTCGAACGTCCACCGGCGCGAAGCGTTCCGGCACCACTCGTATCTGTCGTCGCTGGCAGTGGCCGTGATCTGCGGCCTTGGCGCCGCGGGCTACCGCAATGCGGTGTCTTTCGCGCTCGATTACGCTTGATCACCGCCGCAAGTTCGGTTAACTTCCGGCGCCTTTGATTTCTGTTCGATGGAGCATTCATGGACCTGCGCAAGCTGAAGACGTTGATCGACCTGGTCGCGGATTCGACGATCGCCGAACTCGAGGTGACCGAGGGCGACAGCAAGGTGCGCATCGTCAAGACACTTGCCGCGAGCCAGCAGCCGATGCAGTACATGCCGATGCAGATGCAGGCCGTGCCGCAGGCGCCAGCCATCGCGGCGGCACCGGCCGCAGCCGATGCGGGCAAGCCGATCGCCATCGAGGGCAACGTCGTGAAGTCGCCGATGGTCGGGACGTTCTACCGCGCGCCCGGCCCCGAGAAGGCGTCCTACGTCGAGGTCGGGTCGACCGTGAAATCGGCAGAGCCGATCTGCATCATCGAGGCGATGAAGCTGCTCAACGAGATCGAGGCCGGATTCGACGGCACGATCAAGGAAATCCTGGTGGAGAACGGCCAGCCGGTCGAATTCGGCCAACCGCTGTTCATCATCGCCTGAGTCCGGCGCGCGGCGAACGAGCCGCGCGCCGCGCCGGCCGCAGAGCCGGATGAGGGCCACAGAAAGCAGATCGCTATGTTCGGAAAGATCCTGATCGCCAACCGCGGAGAGATCGCGCTGCGGATTCAGCGCGCCTGTCGCGAGATGGGCATCCGCACCGTCGTCGTCCACTCCGAGGCCGACCGCGACGCGAAATACGTGCGGCTCGCCGACGAGTCGGTGTGCATCGGCCCGGCCCCGTCCGCGCTCAGCTATCTCAACATGCCGGCGATCATCAGCGCCGCCGAGGTCACCGACGCGGAAGCGATCCATCCGGGCTACGGCTTCTTGTCCGAGAACGCGGACTTCGCCGAGCGCGTCGAGCAGTCGGGTTTCGTCTTCATCGGCCCGTCGCCCGATTCGATCCGCCTGATGGGCGACAAGGTCAGCGCGAAGAACGCGATGATCGCCACCGGCGTGCCCTGCGTGCCCGGTTCCGAGGGCGCGTTGCCCGACGATCCCAAGGAATGCATCCGCATCGGCCGCCAGGTCGGCTACCCGGTGATCATCAAGGCCTCCGGCGGCGGCGGCGGCCGCGGCATGCGCGTGGTGCACACCGAGGCCGCGCTGCTGAACGCGATCACGATGACGCGTACCGAGGCGGGCGCCGCGTTCGGCAATCCGATCGTCTACATGGAGAAGTTTCTCGAGAATCCGCGGCACATCGAGATCCAGGTGCTCGCGGACAGCTACAAGAACGCGGTGTGGCTCGGCGAGCGCGACTGCTCGATGCAGCGGCGCCACCAGAAGGTGATCGAGGAAGCGCCGGCGCCGGGCATCCCGCGCCGTCTCGTCGACCGCATCGGCGACCGTTGCGCCGAGGCGTGCCGCAAGATCGGCTACCGCGGCGCGGGGACGTTCGAGTTCCTGTTCGAGAACAACGAGTTCTACTTCATCGAGATGAACACGCGGGTGCAGGTCGAGCATCCGGTCACCGAGCTGATCACCGGGATCGACATCGTCCAGGAGCAGATCCACATCGCGGCCGGCGAGCGCCTGCGCATCCGCCAGAAGGACGTGGTGCTCAAGGGCCACGCGATCGAGTGCCGCATCAACGCCGAGGACCCGTTCAAGTTCACGCCGTCGCCGGGTCGGATCACGTCGTGGCATCCGCCGGGCGGCCCCGGCATTCGCGTCGATTCGCACGCGTACAGCGGCTACTACGTTCCGCCGCACTACGACTCGATGGTCGGCAAGGTGATCGCGTACGGCGCCGATCGCAACCAGGCGCTGGCCCGCATGCGCGTCGCGCTGTCGGAGATGATCGTCGAAGGCATCCTGACCAACATCCCGCTGCATCGCGAACTGATGACCGACGCGCGCTTCATCAAGGGCGGGACCAGCATCCACTATCTCGAGCAGCGCCTCGCCGAACGGCCCGCCTGACCGCCGGGCCTCAGCGCGATGTTCGTCGAAGTCTTACTCATCGAGGACCGGCAGCGCGCGGAGGCTCTGTCCGACGCCTTGCTCGAGGCGGGCGCGCTGTCGGCGACGATCGAGGACGCCGACGCCGGCGGCCTGGACGAGCAGCCGCTGTACGGCGAGCCCGGCCTCGCGGTGCCGGCCAGCGGCTGGAACCGCAGCCGCATCGTCGCGCTGTTCGACGCGTCGGTCGACATCGAACACGTGATGGGTGCCGCGTTCGATGCGGCCGGGATCGCCGATGCGCCTGCATTCGAGCGACGCGACGTGGCCGACGAGAACTGGGTGCAACTCACGCAGGCCCAGTTCGATCCGATCGCGATCGGTGATCGCCTGTGGATCGTGCCGTCGTGGCACGAGACGCCCGTCGAAGCCCGGCAGCCCGACGCGATCGTCCTGCGACTCGATCCGGGCATGGCGTTCGGCACCGGCGACCATCCCACGACGCGGCTGTGCCTCTCGTGGCTCGCGCAGAACGGCGTCGGCGGCCAGCGCGTGATCGACTACGGTTGCGGCTCGGGCATCCTGGCAATCGCGGCGAAGAAGCTCGGTGCCGCGTCGGTGAGCGGGACCGACATCGACGACCAGGCGGTCGCCGCCTCGCGGGCGAACGCGATCGCCAACGACGTCGAGATCGGGTTCTCGTCGTCGGCCACGTTCGCCGCCGAGCCCGCCGACCTCGTCGTCGCCAACATCCTGTCCAACCCTTTGAAGGTCCTCGCCCCGCTGCTGGGCTCCCTGGTCGTCCCGGGCGGACGCCTGGTCCTGTCCGGCATCCTCGAACGTCAGTGGACCGAGGTCGCTGCGGTCTACGCGCCGTGGATCAGGCTCGACCTGTGGCGAGCCGAGGACGGCTGGGTCTGCCTGGCAGGCCAGCGCCCCGGGCGCGATGGCGCGGAGTCCTAGCCATGGCGCTCGCGACCCGCTGTCCCGCCTGCAGCACCGTCTTTCGCATCAGCACCGCGCAGGCGGCGGCCAAGGGCGGCATGGTCCGCTGCGGCCAGTGCCGCAACGTCTTCAACTCGCTGGACGCGCTGGTGCGCGTCGAGGATCTCGAGGTGATCGACGAGTCCGTCGTCGAAGCCGCGGAGGTTCCGGCCGAGGCGGCGGAGCAGGCCGAGGACACGCCGTCTTCACTGTCGGTCACCGACCCGGGCGACGTCCCCGCGGCCGTCGACGGGTCGGACCCGACCGAGGAGTCGTTGCCCGTCGCGGCCGACGAGCGGACCGTGATCAACGAATGGTGGCTGCCCGAGCCGCGCGCCGCCGCCGAGGAGCGCTTCGAGAAGCCCGAGGCGGCCCTCGAGGTCGGTCTGCGCGACGATGCGGGACAGTTGCTGTCCGGTCGCCGGACCGACCTGCAGTGGACGGGTGCCGATCTCGAGAGCACCAATCCGAGCTTCATGCGACCCGAGGAGCCGCGCCCCCCCGCGCAGCGCGCGGCCCGCTGGGTGCTCACGCTGCTCGCGCTGGTCGCATTGGTCGGCCTGCTCGGACAGGCCGCCTACCTGTGGCGCGACGAGCTGGCGGCGCGCTGGTCGCCCGCGCGGAACTGGCTGGTCGCATCTTGTCGGGTCCTGCAATGCAAGGTCGACTACCCGACGCACCTCGACGCCATCACGATCGAGTCCGCCGCCATCAAGACGAACGGACCGAACCTCAACGTCTACGAGCTCACGGCGCTGTTGCGCAATCACGATTCGATCGACGTGCGCTACCCGCATCTCGAACTCGTCTTGACCGACCTGCAGGATCGGCCTATCTTGCGGCGCGCTCTGCGCCCGGAGGATTACCTGCCGCCGAGACGCGAAGCCGGTCGCGCGTTGCCGCCGGGATTCGCCGCCGAAAGCGAATTGCCGATCCGCATCATGTTCGAACTCAGCGACCTTCGATTCGCGGGCTTCCGCGTCGAACGCTTCTATCCATGAACGTCCCTCCTCGCACTGATACCCGATGCGCACTCTGATCTGTGGTTCCCTGGCCTACGACACCATCATGGTGTTCGAGGGCCGGTTCAAGGACCAAATCCTTCCGACGCAGGTCCACATCCTCAACGTCTCCTTCCTCGTGCCGGCCATGCGCCGCGACTTCGGCGGGACCGCGGGGAACATCGCCTACAACCTCAAGCTGCTGGGCGGAACGCCGGTGATCATGGCGGCGGTCGGCGGCGACGCCACGCCCTACCTGGCTCGCATCGAGACGCTGGGCATCGACGCGCGCCACGTCATCACGGTGCCCGACGCGTTCACGGCGCAGTGCTTCATCACGACCGACCTCGACGACAACCAGATCACCGCGTTCCACCCGGGCGCGATGAGCCATTCGCCGACCAATCACGTCGCCGACGTGCCCGAGGTGAACCTCGCGATCATCGCGCCGGACAGTCGCGACGGGATGATCCAGCACGCGCGCGAACTGGCCGACGCCAAGATCCCGTTCATCTTCGATCCGGGTCAGGGCCTGCCGATGTTTTCCGGCCCCGAGCTGATGGAGTTCATCGACCTGGCCGATTACGTGACGGTCAACGAGTACGAGGCCCGCATGTTGGCCGACCGCACCGAACGCACCTTCGAGCAGCTCGCGCTGTCGGTGAAGGCGCTGATCGTCACGCAGGGCGGACTGGGCTCCACGATCTACGCGCGCGACGGCACGCACATCATCCCCAGCGTGAAGCCGACCGGCATCGCCGATCCCACCGGTTGCGGCGACGCGTACCGGGGCGGCCTGCTCTACGGCCTGTCGAACGAGATGGACTGGGAAACCACCGGCCGCCTCGCGAGCACGATGGGCGCGTTGAAGATCGCGCACGCCGGGCCGCAGAACCATGAACCTTCGCGCGACCACATTGCCGAAGTGTTTTCCAAGGTCTTCGGCTACAATCCTTGGGATTAGTCGTTGTGTAACAGATAGTTACGAGAGGATCACCATGAACATCCCAGACATCAGCAAGGTCGCCCTCGCGGCATTGGCGGCACTCGCCGTCACGGGCTGCGCGACCCAGAGTCATTCCAGTGCGGTCTACAACGCGGGGCAGGTGCAGCGCGAGCAGATCGTCCGCATGGGCACGCTGGAGAGCGTCCGTCAGGTCGCCATCCAGCGTCCCGACAGCGGCGTCGGTACGCTCGCGGGCGTCGGTCTCGGCGGCGTGGCTGGTAGCGCCGTCGGTGGTGGTCGCGGCAGCATCATCGGCGCCATCGTCGGGGCCGTCGCCGGCGGGGTCGCAGGCAATGCCATCGAGAACTCGGCCGATCGCCGGCCCGGCTACGAACTGACCGTGCGCCTCGACGACGGCGAACTGCGCGCGATCGTGCAGGAAGCCGACGAGCCGTTCCAGCCCGGTGACCGCGTGCGCATCCTGTCGCGCGGCGGCGTGAGTCGCGTCACGCACTGAACCTTCGCGGCGTCGGCCGCACCGCTGCAGGCTTCGTCGAAAGGCCGTCGTTCCCTCGGGACGACGGCCTTTTTCGTGGGAGGGCCCTCAGAGACCGCCGACCAGCTGGGCACCGAGACGGTTGACGATGATCAACGCGACCTGAATCACCAGCAGCGCCACCAGCGGCGAAAAGTCGAGGCGCCCGGCGCGCGGAAGGAGCCGGCGCAGCGGCGCGAGGAACGGGCTCGTCAGCGCGTCGAAGACCGGCAGAAAAGGCGAGAAGGGATTGACCCAGCTCAGCACGGCGGAGATGAGGATCATCAGCTGCGCGAGATAGAGAATCCACTTGACGAACCACAGCAGCGTCACGCCGAGCAGCAGGTCGGGTGGCGGCAAACCGCCGAAACGCAAGCCGAGATCGATCGTCACAGCGACGAGCGTGAGCAGCAGCGCGGCCACGATGCTGGCCCAGTCGATGCCGGCGTAGCCGGGCACGATGCGACGCAGCGGCTTCACGATCCAGTCGGTCAGCGCCATCACGAAGCTGCCGACCGCGTTCGCGCCGCCGATGCGGCGCGCCTGCATCCACGCCCGCAGCATGCAGGCCCCGACGACCAGGCCGCCGACGACGTCGACGATCAGGTGAATGATTTCGTAGAGCATGAAGATCGCGAGCGCCGGTGGTGAAACGAGCCCGCATTGTAGTGTGGCGCCCGGCCGGAACCGGTCCGCAGGCCGAGCATGCGGACGACGCCTCGTCCGCTTTCGTCGAAAAAAATCCCGCGAGCATTTCGACTCGCGGGATTTTCGGATTTCGCCCGGAGGCGAAACCCGGTGTGCAACGACCGCTTACGGACGACCAGCCGTCGGGAAGGGCCAGGCGGCTGCCGGATTGAGAGCCGTCTTGACCGCAGGCGCGGTGGTCGACATGCCGGGCATCGCGGGCTTCTTCGCAGCAGCCTTCTTCGCCGGCGACTTATTGGCCGGAGCCTTCTTGGCGACCTTCTTGACGGCTACCTTCTTGACGGCGGCCTTCTTGGCAGGAGCCTTCTTGACGGCGGTCTTCTTGGCAGGAGCCTTCTTGGCGACCTTCTTGGCGACCTTCTTCGCAGGTGCCTTCTTGGCGACCTTCTTCGCAGGCGCCTTCTTGGCAACCTTCTTCGCTACCTTCTTCGCAGGCGCCTTCTTGGCGACCTTCTTGGCAGGTGCCTTCTTGGCTGCGGCCTTCTTCGCTACCTTCTTCGCTGGTGCCTTCTTGGCCACGACTTTCTTAGCGGCCTTCTTTGCTGTTGCCATTTGAAACTCCTTTACTTGAGAGCAAGTACCCGGGTTGAAGAAACCCGTCCTTCAAGTCGCGTCGTTCGACGCCGTCGAAGGTACGGATTATTCATCGGCGCAAACAGCGGCATGTCGCTAGCCGTCTTTCTGTTTACGCTAATGAATTCGGCACTTGGCCCGCTGAATCCACGGCTCGGCTCAAAGCCAAACCGACGATTCAATCGGCCAAAAAAAACGCCGGCCACAAGGCCGGCATCAATCAGTAAATGGGAGTGCTGCAACGCGAACGGATTGCTGACCACCGACCGTCCGAAGGAATTTTTTAGAGGAAGCGCGGCCGTCACGCGCAAATCGCGAAGCGGATGAAGATGACTTGCGTGACGTTTGTGCATGCGTGTTAACGCTTCCACTCCTCGATTCGCGAAACGGTCCAAGACGATGGACCGGTCGCTGGCGTCTTTCGAACTCATCGGTCCGGAGACGGGATACAAAGCCGCAAAGCCTTGACGATCACTCCCAACTCAACGCACCGCCAGTCTGATATTCGATGACTCGTGTCTCGAAGAAATTCCTTTCCTTCTTCAAGTCGATCATCTCCGCCATCCACGGAAACGGATTGTCCTCTTGAGCGAATAAGGGGTCAATACCAATCTGTTGACAACGACGATTTGCGATGAACCGCAAATAGCCCTTGAACATCGGCGCGTTCATTCCGAGCACGCCGCGCGGCATCGTGTCTTCGGCATACGCGTACTCGAGATCGACGCCCTGCTTGAACAACGCGCGGATCTCGTCCTTGAATTCGGAGGTCCACAACTGCGGGTTCTCGAGCTTGATCGTGTTGACCAGATCGATGCCGAAACTGCAGTGCATCGACTCGTCGCGCAGGATGTACTGGTACTGCTCGGCCGCGCCGGTCATCTTGTTCTGACGGCCCAGCGCGAGGATCTGCGTGAAGCCCACATAGAAGAACAGGCCCTCCATCAGACACGAGAAGACGATCAGCGATTTCAACAGCTTCTGGTCGTTCTCGGTGGTACCGGTCTGGAAGCCGGGGTCGGTCAGCACGTTGATGAACGGGATCAGGAACTCGTCCTTCGCGCGGATCGACGGCACCTCGTGGTACGCGTTGAAGATCTCGCCTTCCTCGAGTCCGAGCGACTCGACGATGTACTGATAAGCGTGCGTGTGGATCGCTTCCTCGAAGGCCTGACGCAGCAGGTATTGCCGGCACTCGGGCGCCGTGATGTGGCGATAGGTGCCCAGCACGATGTTGTTGGCAGCCAACGAATCGGCTGTTACGAAGAAGCCCAGGTTGCGCTTGACGACGCGGCGCTCGTCTTCGGTGAGCCCGTTCGCGTTCTTCCACAGCGCGATGTCGCGCGACATGTTGATCTCTTGGGGCATCCAGTGATTGGCGCAACCCGCGAGGTACTTCTCCCACGCCCACTTGTACTTGAACGGCACAAGCTGATTGACGTCGGTCGCGCCGTTGATGATCCGCTTGTCGGACGCGCGCACGCGTCCCTCGGGCGCGGCGGCCGCATCGTTGGCCGGCATGGCCTGCTCGGCCGCGCGGGCCACCTCACGGACCGGCGGCACGTCCTCGACGAGCGTCGCGACGGTACGGGCCGGCGTCCTCGGTTCTTCGTCCCACGAAAGCATCGACATCTGATTTGTTCCCTATGCTGTACGTCGACGACGGGCGTCGATCTTTTTCCTGGCGTGCACTGCGATCGGACCCGATCGTCAGCGCCCGGCGTTCTCTGGTCCCGCGACCGCTACTGGCAGGCCTCGCATTCGTCGAACCCCGCATCGCCCGGCTTCATCATGCAGACCGCGCCGACGATCTCGGGTTCCGGAATCACCGACTTCGGCGTGTAAGAACCCGCCTCGTTCGAACGGTTCGCGCTGCCATCGACTGCGACCGCGTTGAGCTCGCCACCGCGACCGGTGGACTTCTCCGCGCTCGATGCAGACAGGGTCCGCAGGTAGTACGTGGTCTTCAGGCCACGCAGCCAAGCGAGCCGATAGGTGTCGTCGAGCTTCTTGCCCGACGCGCCGGCCATGTAGATGTTCAGCGACTGCGCCTGGTCGATCCACTTCTGGCGACGGGACGCCGCCTCGACCAGCCACGTCGGCTCGACCTCGAACGCGGTCGCATAGATCGCGCGCAGCGGTGCCGGAATGCGATCGATCTTCGCCACGCCGCCGTCAAAGAACTTGAGGTCGGCGACCATCACCTCGTCCCACAGGTTGAGCTTCTTCAGGTCGCGGACCAGGTAGTCGTTGACGATCGTGAACTCGCCCGACAGGTTGGACTTGACGTAGACGTTCTGGAACGTGGGCTCGATGCAGGCCGACACGCCGATGATGTTGGAGATCGTCGCCGTCGGGGCGATCGCCACGCAGTTCGAGTTGCGCATGCCGAACTGCGCGATACGGGCGCGCAGCGCATCCCAGTCCATCGAGACGCTGTCGTCGACCTCGACGTAGCCACCGCGCTCCTGGCGCAGCAGGTCGACCGAGTCCTGCGGCAAGATGCCGCGGTCCCACAGCGACCCGCGGTAGCTGGAGTAGCGACCCCGCTCTTCGGCCAGCTCGGTCGACGCCCAGTACGCGTAGTAGCAGACGGCTTCCATCGAACGGTCGGCGAACTCGACCGCCTCGTTCGACGCGTACGACAGGCGCTGCATGTGCAGGCAGTCCTGGAAGCCCATGATGCCGAGGCCGACCGGACGATGGCGCAGGTTGGAGTCGCGCGCCTTCTTGACCGCGTAGTAGTTGATGTCGATCACGTTGTCGAGCATCCGCATCGCGATGTGCGTGGTGCGCTGGAGCTTCTCGTGGTCGAGCGTCCACTGGCCGTCGGCGCCCTGGACCATGTGCGCGACGAGGTTGACCGAACCGAGATTGCAGACCGCGATCTCGCTCTCGTTGGTGTTCAGCGTGATCTCGGTGCACAGGTTCGACGAGTGGACGACACCCACGTGCGACTGCGGCGAGCGGATGTTGCAGGGATCCTTGAACGTGATCCACGGATGCCCGGTCTCGAACAGCATCGACAGCATCTTGCGCCACAGCGCCAGCGCCGGCATCGTCTTGTGCAGCTTGATGTCGCCGCGCCGGGCGCGCTCTTCGTAGCGGACGTACGCCTCCTCGAACGCCTGGCCGACCTTGTCGTGCAGGTCCGGCACGTCCGACGGCGAGAACAGCGTCCAGTCGCCCGCCTCGGTGACGCGCTTCATGAACAGGTCGGGAATCCAGTTCGCCGTGTTCATGTCGTGCGTGCGGCGACGGTCGTCGCCGGTGTTCTTGCGCAGGTCGAGGAATTCCTCGATGTCGAGGTGCCAGGTCTCCAGATACGTGCAGACCGCGCCCTTGCGCTTGCCGCCCTGGTTGACCGCGACGGCGGTGTCGTTGACGACCTTGAGGAACGGCACGACGCCCTGCGACTCGCCATTGGTGCCCTTGATGTGCGAGCCCATCGCACGCACCGGCGTCCAGTCGTTGCCCAGGCCGCCCGCGTACTTCGCGAGCAGCGCGTTCTCCTTGATGGCCTCGTAGATGCCGTCGAGGTCGTCGTTGACGGTCGACAGGTAGCACGACGAGAGCTGCGAATGCCGGGTGCCGGCATTGAACAGCGTGGGCGTCGAGCTCATGAAGTCGAAGCTCGACAGCAGTTCGTAGAACTCGATCGCGCGGGTCTCGCGGTCGATCTCGTTGAGCGACAGGCCCATCGCGACGCGCATGAAGAACGCCTGCGGCAGCTCGATGCGACGGCCTTCGGACGAGTAGGCGTCGGCGCGGTCGATCAGGAAGTAACGGTCGTACAGGGTCTGCAGGCCGAGGTAGCCGAACTGCAGGTCGCGCTTCGCGTCGATCGCGGCGGCGAGGCGCTTCAGATCGTACTGCGCGAGCTTCTCGTCGAGCAACTCGATGTCGATGCCGCGCTTGATGTACTGGGGGAAGTAGTCGATGTACTTCTCGGCCATCGAGAACTGGTCGACTTCGACGCCCAGAGTCTCCTTGCGGATCGTGTGCAGCAGCAGGCGGGCCGTGACGATGCTGTACGCCGGGTCCTTCTCGAACTGCGACCGCGCGGCGAGGATGGCGGACTTGTGGACTTCCTCGATCGGCACGCCGTCGTACAGGTTCTTGATGGTCTCGGCGACGATGACGTCGGCGTTGACGGTCTGGTAGCTGGGCGTGTTGAGCCCGTCGCACGCGGCGTCGACCAGAGCACGGATGCGGCCCGCGTCGAACAGCACGCGCACGCCGTTCTCGGTGACGTGGAGCTGGACTTCGGGCACCGCCTTGCTCTTGCGCGCCTCGGCCCGGTCGGCCGCGCGCTTCTCGCGATACAGCACGTACGACCGCGCGACCTCGTGCTCGCCCGAACGCATCAGCGCGAGCTCGACCTGGTCCTGGATGTCCTCGATGTGGAACATCCCGCCCGACGGCATGCGGCGCATCAGCGACGTGACGACCGAGCCGGTCAGCGTCTCGACGATCTCGCGCACGCGCGCGGAGTTGGCACCCTGACCGCCGTTGACGGCGAGGAATGCCTTGGTCATCGCGATCGACACCTTGGCGGGCTCGAAACCGACGACCGAGCCGTTGCGGCGGATCACCTTGTAGTCGGTGTACTCGGGACGCGCGGACAGCGCGCCGCCGACGGGGCCGGAAGGCGCCCGTTGCGCTTGTTGCGGTAGCGGCGGCTGCTGGCCTGCGGCCATGGACTCAACCCGTTGCATGCTTGTTTCTCCAATACGAAAGACGGCAGCCATTCCGGACTGCCGGCGTGACTGACCTACTGAGGCGATGCGGCGATCAGGCCTCGAAGAACGTGCCCCGCGCCGAGATACGGGATCGGACGCACGATCCGGGAATCCGTCGGAACGAGGGCCTGACGGGACGCGCGGGCGAGGATGCTGCCGGGGCGCGATGACACCGATGCGGCTTCGACGATCGACTCTCGTCTTGCAACTGCATTGCGCATCGTGTCTCCCCGGTAAGACCTGACTCGTGACTGCCAGGGCCTCGACGAACACGGTCGGAAGGGCTGAAGGCGGTACGGGCGACCGATGCGCATTATAGGCGATCGGCCCCTGTCGTGGATTTGCCGCCGACCGTGCCAACCACTACATGTAGTGGTCGAACGCGCTCGCGGACACTAAGGATAGTGTTGAGCGCCGTTCCGCGCAACATGACGGCACGATGAAATTTACCGATCGTTGCATCGCCGCCATTCGACCCAGACACTTGTCCTCGGTCGCGCACAAGCTTTGCACAGGCTGTCCACAGCCCGATGCACGACGTCCCGAATTCAGGGCGCGGACGGCGCTGGCCGCAGAGCAGGATCGAGCGTCTCCATCAGACGAGCCCAAGCGAAGAACGGACCCGGATCGGTCTTGCGGTCCGGCGCGATCTCGCTGTGTCCGGCGATGGCGTCGATCGGATAGCGCCGCAGCAGCGCGTGCGTCAGCTCGATCAGACACACGTATTGCATCGCGTCGAACGGGCTGGAGTCGTCGCCCTCCAGTTCGATGCCGATCGAGAAATCGTTGCAGCGCGGGCGACCCCCGAACGTCGAGACACCGGCGTGCCACGCGCGCTCGCCGCACGCGACGAACTGCACGAGGCTGCCGTCGCGCCGGATCAGGAAATGCGACGAGACACGCAGGTCACGGAGCCCTTCGTAGTATGGGTGCCCGGCAGGGTCGAGCGCGTTGGTGAACAGCGCATCGATCGCGCGGCCGCCGAACTCGCCGGGCGGCAGGCTGATGTTGTGGATGACGACCAGCGTCGGCACGTCGCCGTCGGGACGCGCGTCGTGGTTGGGGGACGGCACGCGCTCGACCCGCCGTGCGTCGGCGCGGGCCCAGCCGTCGTCGTCGATGACGACGGTCATCGGGGGCTCGAATGCCGGGTTCACCGGCAGCCGTTGGTCATTACTGGATGTTGAGCCGCTGCATCCGGTAACGCAGTTGACGGAACGTGATGCCGAGCAGGTCGGCGGCCGCGGTCCGGTTGTAGCGGGTCTGCGCGAGCGCCTTCTCGATCATGTCGCGCTCGATGTTGTCGAGAAAGTCGCCGAGCGTGCCGACGAGGCCGATCGCGTTCGCGCCGGGCGGCGCAACGGCGGGCTGCGGTGCCGCCTCGCGCTCTTCGGCGCGACCGGCCGGCGTCGTGACGGGGAGCGGCGCAGGCGACGCCGCACCGCTCAGGATGTTGAGGTCGCCCGGGCCGATCTCCTCGGCCTCGGCAAGCGCGGCCGAGCGCTCGAGGATGTTGCCGAGCTCGCGGACATTGCCCGGGAAGTCGTAGGCCATCAGCTTCTCGACGGCCGCCTGCGACAGCGTCAGGTCGGGTGCCAGCGGCGCGAGCAGATGGCGCGCCAGCATCGGGATGTCCTCGCGGCGCTCGCGCAGCGGCGGGATGCGAATGTCGATCACGTTGAGGCGATAGAACAGGTCCTGCCGGAAGCGGCCCTGCATCACGCACTGCGCGAGGTTCTGATGGGTCGCGCTGATCAGCCGGACGTCGACCGATTCCTCGTTCATGCCGCCGACGCGGCGCACCGAGCGTTCCTGGATCGCGCGCAGCAGCTTGACCTGCATCGCCAGCGGCAGGTCGGCCACTTCGTCGAGGAACAGCGTGCCGCCCTTGGCGGTCTGGAAGAATCCGTCGCGATCGTTGTCGGCGCCGGTGAACGCGCCCTTGCGATAGCCGAAGAACTCCGCCTCGACCAGTTGCTCCGGAATGGCGCCGCAGTTGACGGCGACGAACGGGCCATCGCGGCGACCGCTGCAGTCGTGCACCGCACGCGCTGCGAGTTCCTTGCCGCTGCCCGATTCGCCGGTGATGGCGACGGGTGCCTGCGAACGCGCGACGCGCCGGATCAGCGCGCGTACCTCGGACATGGTCGACGACGCGCCGAGCAGGCGCGCGAGGAAAGGCGCGTCGCCGCTCTCGCCTGCCTGGGGCCTGGCACCGTGACCGACCTTGCCAGTCCCGCGCGCGCGCTCTGCATCGCGCTCGCGGACGTCTTTTCCGTACGCGCGCACCGCCGACTGCACGAGGCTGCGCAGATGATCGAGCGCGACCGGCTTGCTCAGGTAATCGAAGGCGCCGGCCTTCAGCGCGGCCACCGCGTTCTCGGTGCTGCCGAAGGCGGTGATGACGGCCACCGGCGTCGCCGGATAGTCGCGCGAGATCAATGCGACGAGATCCATCCCGGTCGCGTCGGGCAGGCGCATGTCGGTCAGGCAGAGCGCGTAGGTGCGCTGCGCCAGCCGTTCGCGCGCCTCGCCGACCGTGAGCGCGCGATCGACGTCGAGACCCATCCGCACGAGCGTCAGTTCGAGCAGTTCGAGCAGGTCCGGTTCGTCGTCCACGACCAGGACACGGGCGATGTTGGCGCTGCTCGCAGCGCTCTGCACGCCGGGTCGCAGGCCGTGGGGGGTGGTCGCAGGGTCGTCGGTGATCGTGTGCATGAATGAGCCTTTTCGGTTCTATCGGCCGCGCGTGACGATTCTGAATCGTCCGCCGAAGGGGTTCCTGCTCAGCCGACGCTGCCCGCGGCCCGGATCACGAATCCGCCGCGCCGGGTTCCGCCGGCATTGATCGAGTAATCGAGCGTCGCATCGTTCGCCAGGCAGAGCTCGCGCGCCAGGTAAAGGCCGAGGCCGGTGCCGCGGTGATGCGTCGTGAAGAAGGGCTCGAACAGATTGGCACGGGTCGCCTTGTCGATGCCGGGACCGTCGTCCTGAACGACCAATTCTATCCGTTCGATCAGCGCCTGGGCATCATCTCCACCGCGGTCGGCCGACAGGGCATCGAGCGACAGCGCGGTCGCGTTCAGATAGCGCGCGTTGGTCAGCAGGTTGACGTGGATCACCACGCAGGCTTCGCGGCCGGTCGCGTAGCGCACCGCGTTCGACAGCAGATTGACGAGCACCTGCCGCAGATGCTCCGCATTGAAATGGATCACCGGTGCGGCCTTCATCGTGAGGTCGATGGTGCTGCGCGCGCAGCCCTGCGTGCGGCAGAACTCCTCGACCATCATGCCGAGCCACGGATCGAGCGCGATCGGCTCGACGCTGACCGGGGCGCGACGCGACAGCTGCAGGATCTCCTCGACGATGCGGTTGAGCCGTTGCGCGTTCTCGCGCACGATCGTCACCATGCGCCGCGCACCCGCCATGTCGCGGCTGCCGAACGGCAGGCCGAGCTGGTCGCCGGTCTCCTCCTCGAGCAGCGCGCCGGCATGCGCGATGGCCGCGAGCGGATTGCGGATCTCGTGCGCGATGCTCGCGGTCAGGCGCCCCATCGCCGCCAGCTTGAGCTGTTGCGCGCGCTGCTCGACGCGCAGCAGGTCTTCGAGGAACACGACGTACCGCCCCGACGCCAGCGCATCGCCCTCGGGCGCCACGAAGCGCACACGAAGTCGTCGACCGGTGCCGTCCTCGCTGCCGGGATCGGCTTCGCCGCCTTCGTCGCCCGCGTTGACGGTGACCGTGAGATCGAAGGTCCCGCCGATCGTCCCCGCCGACGACCGCCAGGCCACGAAATGCCGGCTGACCGACGTCCCGCCGACGTGGCCGCGCCACCCGTCGAGGACCAGGGCGCGCGCATCGTCGAGCCCGAGCATGCGCAGGGCCGCCGGGTTCGCCGCCCGCGGCGTGCCGTCGGCGGCAAGGATCAGCACGCCGTCCTGCATGTCGGCCACGACCAGCCGGTTGATCTCGATCTGGGCGCGCAGGTCGTAGCCGCGCTGGCGGGCGATGCGCTCCTGGACGATCAGGCGCGCGGCCAGCCGGTTCATGACGATCGCGATCGCGAAGCTCGCGATGCCGAAGAGACCGGCCAGCACCAGGTTCGACGACGGCTCGTCGTAGCGGATCTCGCGCCAGACCGTCTCGCCGAGCGTGGCGAGCGAACACAGCGCCGCGAACGCGATCGCGAGCGACGCCGGGCTGAGGATCGCCGAGCCGGCGATCGGCAGCAGCATCAGCAGCGCGAGGCCGCTGCGCGTGCCGCCCGACGCGCTCATCAGCAGCGTCAGCCCGACGACGTCGACCAGCAGCTGCGCGCCGAGCTGCAGATAGAAGTGGCGCTGGCGCGTCGCGGCGAGGTAGCCGAAGGTCGCCGCGAGCACCGCGTAGGTGACGGCCGTGCGGGCGAACAGCGCGGGATTCTGCGTCCCGATCGAGATCCGTTCGTCGCCGTACAGCGACGCGCCGAGCAGCACGGCCGCGATCACGAGCCGGGTGACGCAGAAGTAGCGCAGCGACGTCCAGAACGACGCCCCGGGATCGGCCAGGGTACGACGCGCGATCAGCATCTCAGCACGATCCCGACGGCGGGCCGACGGGCGTCACGCGTCGCGGCGCCCGTCGGGTCCGGCCACCTGGCGCGCGGCCTCGCGATGCGCGGGGCCGCAATACAGCCGTCCGTCGGGCAGCGCGGTCGCCTCGCCCGCGGGCACGTGCACGCCGCACCAGGCGCACTGCCGGATCGTCTCGACGCGCCGCTCGGACGGCGCCGCCTCGGCGGGCGGCACGTCCCGCTTCTTGCGCGAGCCGCCTAGCATGCGAACCGCGAACCACACCAGGAACGCGAGGAAGACGAAGAAGAGGATGCGCGACATGCCGGCTCAGACCTTGTGCAGGACGACTTCGAGCACGAAGCGGCTGCCCGCGTAGGCCAGGAACAGCATCGCGAATCCGCCGAGGGTCCACGACAGCGCGAGGCGCCCGCGCCAGCCGCGCACCGCGCGACCCACCAGCAGCGCGCCGAACGTCGCCCAGGCCACGAGGGTGAAGATCGTCTTGTGATCGAAGCGGATCGGCTTGCCGAACAGGGCTTCCGAGAAGACCACCCCGCTCAGCACCGTGAGGGTGAGCAGCGCGAAGCCGACCGCGATGAGCCGGAACAGGATGCGTTCCATCGTCAGCAACGGCGGCAGTGGCCCGAGCATGGTCTCCTCGATGCGGCCGCTGCGACTGTCGCCGCCGTCCGCCGTCCCCGGCCATGCCGTGCCGCGCGTGCGATGCAGCCATCGGTCGAGCGCGGCCATGAACAGCGCGTGGACGGCCGCGATCGTCAGCAGCCCGTAGGCCGACAGCGCGACCGCGAGATGCACAGGCAACCACGGGCTGTAGCCGCCGCCGTCGGCGCCGCTCAGCCGGCCGAGCGCGACGCTGCCCGGAAAGAACAGGGGCAACAGCGCGCACACCGCGGCCAGCGGCAGGATGACCAGCCACACGCTGACGAGCGCGACCACGAAGCTCTCGAACCAGAACAGCGCGACCGCCAGCCACATCGTCGACGACAGCGCGAGCGCGAAGCCGAAGCGCCAGGTGTCGTCGACCAGCGCGGCGTCGCGCAGCAGCCAGGCGTGGAGCACCCACACGACGATGATGCCACCGCGGACCGCCGTGCTCAGTCGGTACGGGGCGACGCCTGCGAGGTTGCCGCCGGGTGGTGCTGCACGCGCGGCCTGGTGCGCGGCGCGCCAGATCGTGGCGGCGAGCGCGACATAGCCTGCGGCGACGAGGGCGTGGAGTAAAATCGGCATCGATCGAGTTTATCCGAACGTCCGTTCGCGACTGCATTTTCCGACCCGGCAGGCGACCGTCGACCGTGCTACGTCCGGGCCGGCGCCCCCGATCCGACCGCTCCGGTCCCTCTCTTCACCGATCAGGCCCATGCTCGAAAACCTCTCCCAGAGACTCGCCCGCGTCGTCAAGACGATGCGCGGCGAGGCGCGACTGACCGAAGCCAACACGCTCGAAATGCTGCGCGAGGTCCGCGTGGCCCTGCTCGAGGCCGACGTCGCGCTGCCGGTGGTGCGCGAGTTGATCGCGCGGGTGAAGGAACGCGCGCTCGGCGCCGACGTCGTCGGCAGCCTGTCGCCGGGGCAGGCGCTGGTCGGTGTCGTGCAGAAGGAGCTCACCGCGATCATCGGCGGCGACCTCGGCCCCGATGCGTCGGCGCTCAAGCTCAACGTCACCCCGCCCGCGATCATCCTCATGGCCGGCCTGCAGGGTGCCGGCAAAACGACCACCGTCGCCAAGCTCGGGCGCCATCTCAAGGAACAGCAGAAGAAGAAGGTGCTGGTCGTCTCCGCCGACGTCTACCGGCCGGCCGCGATCGAGCAGCTCAAGACGGTGGCCGCGCAGGTCGGCATCGACTTCTTCCCGTCGACGCCGCAGGACGAACCGATCGCCATCGTCACCGCGGCGGTCGACTGGGCGCGCAAGCACTATCACGACGTGCTCATCGTCGACACCGCGGGGCGCCTCGCGATCGACGAGGCGATGATGACCGAGATCAAGGCGCTGCATGCGCGCCTGTCGCCCGCAGAGACGCTGTTCGTCGTCGACGCGATGGCCGGCCAGGACGCGATCAACACCGCGCGCGCGTTCGGCGAGGCGCTGCCGCTGACCGGCGTGGTGCTGACCAAGCTCGACGGCGACTCGCGCGGTGGCGCAGCGCTGTCGGTGCGGCACGTCACCGGCAAGCCGATCAAGTTCGTCGGCGTCGGCGAGAAGCTGCACGCCCTCGAGGTGTTCCATCCGGACCGCATGGCCAGCCGCATCCTCGGCATGGGCGACATCGTCGCGCTGGTCGAGGAAGCGCAGCGCGGCGTCGACATGGAGGAAGCGCAGAAGCTCGCGAAGAAGGTCAAGTCGGGCGCACGCTTCGACCTCGAGGACTTCAAGTCGCAGCTCCAGCAGATGAACAAGATGGGTGGCCTCGGCGGCTTGCTCGACAAGCTGCCGGCCCAGTTCCAGGCGGCGGCCGGCAAGACCGACATGGGCAAGGCCGAGCGCGACGTCAAGCGCATGGAAGGCATCATCAACTCGATGACGCCGGGCGAAAGAGCCAAGCCCGAGCTGATCAAGGCGAGTCGCAAGCGGCGCATCGCGGTGGGCGCCGGCGTGCCGGTCCAGGAAGTCAACCGGCTGCTCAAGCAGTTCGACCAGATGCAGGGCGTCATGAAGACCATGCAGAAGGGCGGCATGGCCAAGATGATGCGCGGCATGAAGGGCATGATCCCGGGCATGTGACGTCAACGCGCGATCGATCGGCCCTGTCTTCCGGAAGGCCGCCTGGTGCGTTAGCGGTCCACGCGGTCGCTGCGTGCGATCCACAGCGGCGCCTCCGGGCGCCGCACATCGGCAATCGCCCACGCCGCGATTCCACTCAACCAAGGAGATGCACATGCACGATGTCCACACCTTCGCCCGCAAGGCCACGCTGTCGATCGCGCTCGGCGCGCTCGCAATCTCGTCGATGGGCCTGCAGGGCTGTGCGGAAGTCCCGAACTACTCGACCGGCAGCAAGGGCGGCGACACGGCGGTCGGCGCCGGCGCCGGCGCGGTCGCGGGCGCCGCGATCGGCCGCATGACGTCGGGTGGAAGCCCGGGACGCAGCACGGCGCAGGGTGCGCTGGCCGGGGCCGCCCTCGGCGCGCTCGGCGGCTATCTCTGGTCGAACCGCATGGAGCAGCAGAAGCAGCGCATGCAGCAGGCGACGCAGGGCACGGGCGTCGAAGTCACGCAAACGGCCGACAACCAGTTGAAGCTCAACATCCCGAGCGATATCTCGTTCGACACCGGCCGCGCCGACATCAAGCCGAACTTCCGCACGGTGCTCGACCAGTTCGCGCAGGGGCTGCGCGACAACGGCGGCAGCACGGTCCGCATCATCGGCCACACCGATTCGACCGGCAGCGACGCCATCAACAACCCGCTGTCGCTGGCCCGTGCGGAGAGCACGCGCGACTACCTGATCGATCGCGGCGTGACGGGCAATCGCATCGCCGTCGACGGGCGTGGCGAGCGCGAGCCGATCGCGGACAACGGCACCGATGCCGGCCGGGCCCGCAATCGTCGCGTCGAGATCTTCGTCGGCGAGCGACAGGCCGCCGCGCCGCAGGCACAACCCCGCTAGGCGAACAGGTCGGCGAGCGCGCGCCCCGGGTCGGCGGCGCGCATGAACGTCTCGCCGATCAGGAAGCCCTGCACGCCGTGGCCGCGCAGGCGCGCCACGTCGTCGCGCGTGCCGATGCCCGACTCGGTCACGAGCACCCGGCCTTCGGGAATCCGTTCGAGGAGGTCTAGCGTCGTCTCGAGCCGGGTCTCGAAGGTCCGCAGGTTGCGGTTGTTGATGCCGATGATCGTGCGGGCGGGATCGCCGCCGACCTGCAGCGCCGCGTCGAGTTCGCGCGCGTCGTGGGCCTCGACGAGGACGTCCATCCCGAGCGCGTGCGCGGTCGACGCCAGCGCGTCCATCTGTGCCGCGTCGAGCGCCGCCACGATCAGCAGGATGCAGTCGGCCCCCATCGCCCGGGCCTCGACGATCTGGTACGGATCGATCATGAAGTCCTTGCGCAGCACCGGCAGCCCGCATGCCGCGCGGGCTGCGACCAGGGCGTCCGTGGATCCCTGGAAGTACGGCGCGTCGGTGAGCACCGACAGGCACGCGGCGCCACCCGATTCGTAGGATTTCGCGATCGCCGCCGGATCGAAGTCGGCGCGCAGCAAGCCCTTCGACGGCGACGCTTTCTTGACTTCCGCGATCACGGCAGCCCCGCCGTGCGCGATGCGGACGCTCAGCGCGTCGGCGAAGGCGCGAGGCCGATCGGCCGCGTCGGCGCGTGCGTGAAGTTCCGCGAGAGGAACGGCCTGCTTCGCCGCAGCGACCTCATCGGCCTTCGTGGCCAGGATGCGCGCGAGGATGTCTCCGGAGCGGTCCGTCACAAGCATCCACCTGTGTCGCATACGGCCCCGACGTTGCCTGGCGACGGGGCGCGGCGAACAGTCGGCTCCAGCGGATCCAGCCTGTGGCACCGGCGATCAGCAGCCCGATGACTGCAATGGAAGCGACGAGATAGGTCATGGACGATACCTGGAAGGAATCCGGATCGGACCACTCCAGCGTAATCAAGCTGCGGCCCGTCAAAACCCACGAATGGGGTAGTTCCGGGTGGGACATGCTCCCAAGTCGTCATCAGCCGAACCGCCTTGTCACCGCGACGAACGCGGCGAGCTTCGCAACGGCCGCGCCGCTGGAGATGACAGCGCGCGCCCGCGCGATGCCCGCCTCGACGCTAGTGCACACGTCCGCGGCGTAGAGCGCGAGCCCGGCGTTGAGCACGACGATCTCGCGCGGCGTGCCGTCGACGTCGGCCAGCGCCTCCTCGATCATCAGCTTCGACTCGGCCGCGTCGGTGACCTTGAGTCCGCGGTTCGACTTCATCGCCAGACCGTAATCCTCGGGATGGATCTCGTACTCGCGCACCTCGCCGTCCTTGAGTTCCCCGACCAGCGTCGCCGCGCCGAGCGACGCCTCGTCCATGCCGTCCTTGCCGTAGACCACCAGCGCGTGGGTGGCGCCGAGGCGCTGCAGCACGCGGATCTGGATGCCGACGAGGTCGGGGTGGAAGACACCCATCAACTGGTGCAGCGCGCCGGCCGGATTGGTCAGCGGCCCGAGGATGTTGAAGATGGTCCGCACGCCGAGTTCCTTACGGATCGGCGCGACGTTCTTCATCGCGCTGTGGTGGTTCGGCGCGAACATGAAGCCGATCCCGGTCTCGGTGATGCATTGCGCCACCTGCCCTGGCGCGAGCATCACGTTGGCGCCCAGCGCCTCGAGCACGTCGGCACTGCCCGACTTCGACGACACGCCGCGGTTGCCGTGCTTCGCGATGCGCGCGCCGCCGGCGGCCGCGACGAACATCGATGCCGTGGAAATGTTGAAGGTGTGCGCGCCGTCGCCGCCGGTACCGCACAGGTCGATCAGGTGCGTCCGGTCGACGACGTCCACCGGCGTCGCGAACTCGCGCATCACCTGCGCCGCGGCCGCGATCTCGCCGATGGTCTCCTTCTTGACCCGCAGGCCGAGCAGCAGCGCCGACGCGATCGACGGCGACAGCTCGCCGCGCATCAGCATGCGCATCAGCGACAGCATCTCGTCGTGGAAGATCTCGCGATGCTCGATGCAGCGGGTCAGGGCTTCGTTGGGGGTGATCGGCATGAGGGTTCAGTGCGTGAGGAAATTCTTCAGCAGCCGATGCCCGTGCTCGGTCAGGATCGATTCGGGATGGAACTGCACGCCTTCGAGGCGTGCCGACTGCGCGAAGCCGTTGTGCCGCACGCCCATGATCTCGCCGTCTTCGGTCCACGCCGTGATCTCCAGGCAGTCCGGCAGCGCGTCGCGCTCGATCGCCAGCGAGTGGTAGCGCGTGACGGTGAACGGCGACGGCAGCGTGGCGAACACGCCGGTGTCGGTATGCGACACCGCATCGGTCTTGCCATGCATCACGCGCGCCGCGCGCACGACGTGGCCACCGAAGGCCGCGCCGATCGCCTGATGACCGAGGCACACACCGAGGATCGGCAACCGGCCGGCGAAGCGCTGCAGCAGCGCCACGCAGATGCCGGCCTCGGCCGGGGACGACGGTCCGGGCGACAGGCAGATGCGCTGGGCGCCGAGGGCCTCGATCTCGTCGAGCGTGATCGTGTCGTTGCGCACGACCTTCACCTCCTCACCCAGCTCGCCGAAGTACTGCACGAGGTTGTAGGTGAAGCTGTCGTAGTTGTCGATCATCAGCAGCATCGATCGGGTTCCGTGGGATGGGGGAGCACTCGGGGTTTCGAGCGGACCGGGATTATCGCCCGAACGCCGTCGATGCATGGACCCCGCCATCGCGAGCGGCCTTCGTGTCATGGAACATGGGCGACCCGGAGTTCCAGCGGGCGCCGTGACGCGCAACTAGACGGCGAGCGCCGTCCTGGTCGTGGCGATCACGTGATCGATCTTCGCGGCATCGACGTCGAGATGCGTCACGAAGCGCGTGTGGACGCCGACGCTGGCGACGATGCCGGCGGTGCGGTAGGCCTGCCCCACGCGTTCGACATGGGCCGTCGGAAAGTCGACGAAGACCATGTTCGTGAACGGTCCGCGGACCGTGAGGCCTTCGATGCCGCGCAGCCCGTCGGCCAGTCGTGCCGCGTTGGCGTGATCGTCGGCCAGCCGGTCGACATGGTGGTCGAGCGCATGCAGCCCAGCGGCCGCGAGGATGCCCGCCTGGCGCAGACCGCCGCCGAGCATCTTGCGCCAGCGATGGCTGCTCTCGATGAATCCGCGTGAGCCGCACAGCACCGAACCCACCGGCGTCCCGAGCCCCTTCGACAAGCAGATCGAGACCGAGTCGTAGGGCGCGCAGATCTCGGCCAGCGACAGCCCGCTCGCGACCACCGCGTTGAAGACGCGAGCCCCGTCGAGATGCATGCCGAGCCCTGCCTCGCGCGCGAATTCCGCGACCTCCTCGACGTAAGCCTGCGGGATGACCTGGCCGCCGATGGTGTTCTCGAGCGAGACCAGCCGCGTGCGGGCGAAGTGGTCGTCGTGCGGCTTGACGGCGGCGCGCAGCTTGGCCAGCGGGATCGTGCCGTCTTCCGCGTTCTCGATCGGCTGCGGCTGGATGCTGCCGAGCACGGCCGCACCGCCGCCCTCGTACTTGTAGGTGTGCGCGTGCTGGCCGACGAGGTACTCGTCGCCGCGCGCGCAATGCGCCATCAGCGCGGCGAGGTTGCTCTGGGTACCCGACGGCATGAAGAGCGCCGCCTCCATCCCGGCCATCTCGGCGAGTCGATCCTGCAGCCGGTTGATGGTGGGGTCGTCGCCGTAGACGTCGTCACCGACATCGGCCGCGGCCATCGCGGCCAGCATGGCCGCGGTGGGACGCGTGACCGTGTCGCTGCGCAGGTCGATCGGATCATTTTTCATGAGGTCATTCCCGCCAGTCATCGCCCCGCATGATCCGGTGCATGAATGAATCGAACAGCGGCACCGTGAACGCGGTATCGCCATGGCTCGGACTCCAGATCATGCCTTTGGCGATGAGCTGGTTTCGCGTCGGTCCGAGCGACGTCACCTTGCGAACGAGCTGCTCCGCGACGTCGCCCGAGCGGTGCGGACCGGCGCCGAGTTCAGCCATCGCGCGCAGGTACTTCTTCTCAGCAGGCGTCAGCCGGTCGAATCGAACCCGGAAGAAGCTTTCGTCCAGCGCCGCGATCGCACTGACCGAGGCCGAGTGCACGTCGTCGAGCGTGATCGGCGATGTTGCCGCCGTATCCCATGCGTGCTTGCCCCACTCCTGAAGGAAATAAGGATAGCCCTGGGTCTCGCGCACGATCTCTTCCAGCGCATCGACATCGATGGACGCCGATTGCTCGTTCACCGGCTTGTCGATCGCGATGCGCGCAGCTTCCGCAGGCAATGCGCCAACCTCAGGGAAATCGAACAGCCGTTCGGCGTACGACTTGGCCCGCCCCATGTGTCCGCGCAGCTGGGGAAGGCCTGCTCCGACCAGGGTGACCGGCAACCTGCGCTGGGCACAGCGATGCAACGCGGTGATCAGCGCGGCCATCTCGTCTTCGTCGACGTATTGCAACTCGTCGATGAAGACGACGAGCGCCGTATTCGCCTTCTGCGCCGTCGTTCCCACCGTCTCGAAGAGCGCCTGCAGGTCGTGTTCGAGATCACCGTTGTCGGCCAGGCCGGGCTCGGGCTCGAAGTCGATGCCGACTTCGATGTCGTGGTACTTCACCTTCAACGATTTCGCGAAGCCCGCCAGTGCTCGAAGCGCACGCTGGCCGAATGCCTTGGCCTGATCGTTGCGGGAGAGACGCAGCAGGGCTTGGCGCAGCTGCGGTGCGAGCAATGCGGGCAGCGACCGACTCTCGGGCGCCTCGATGCGCATCGTATGGATGCCGGCTGCCTCTGCATCGTCGCGCATCCGATCGAGCAGGACCGTCTTGCCGACGCCCCGAAGCCCGACCATCAGAATGCTCTTGGTAGGGAGGCCTCGTCGCACCCGTTCGAGCGCGACGCGGACGGTTTCTCTCAGCTCGTCGCGTCCAGCCAGTTCCGGCGGAGGCGTGCCCGCTCCCGGCGCGAACGGATTGGTGACAGGGTCCATCGAGACTTTATACCGAAATTAGCCAAGTTATGCAAAAACGATAACTTCGCTAATTTCGGTATGGACGAACGACCCTCTCCAGATCAAGCCAGCTTGCCGTGGCAGTTCTTGTACTTCTTGCCGCTGCCGCAAGGGCACGGGTCGTTGCGGCCGACCTTCTCCGTGAAGCGCTGCACCTGCTGCACCCGCGATGGTTCCGCGCGCGCCTGCAAGCGCCCGACCGGATCGGCCGCGGCGGCCGCCACTTCTTCGGGGTCGGCGACGCTCGCCAGCGCTTCGTCGAAGTCGGCGTGCTGATAACGCACGTTCTCCAGCGCCGGTGCGCTGGCCGCCATCTGGGCGGCCATCTGCTCCTCGGCCTGGATGATCTGCTCCTGCGTCTGCACGCGCACCGTCATGATGAAGCGCGTGACCTCGTTGCCGATCGCATCGAGCAGGGCCGAGAACAGTTCGAAGGCCTCGCGCTTGTATTCCTGCTTCGGGTTCTTCTGGGCGTAGCCGCGCAGATGGATGCCCTGGCGAAGGTGGTCGAGCGCGGCGAGGTGCTCGCGCCAGTGCGAGTCGAGGCTCTGCAGCATGATCGAACGCTCGAAGCCGCCGAAGGCCTCCTTGCCGGCGATCGCGATCTTCGCGCCGTAGGACGCATCGGCCGCCGCGATCACGCGCTCGATGACGTCATCGTCGGTGAGCGTCTCGGCGCCTTCGAGCAGCGCCGTGAGCGGCACGTCGAGCTGCCACTCGGACGACAGCGTCCGCTCGAGGCCGGAGATGTCCCACTGCTCCTCGATCGCGCCTTCCGGCACGTAGCTGCGGACCACGCCGGTGAACACGCCGTGGCGCAGCGACGCGATGGTCTCGGAGATGTCGCGCGCCTCGAGCAGCTCGTTGCGCTGCTGGTAGATCACCTTGCGCTGGTCGTTCGCGACGTCGTCGTATTCGAGAAGCTGCTTGCGGATGTCGAAGTTGCGGGCCTCGACCTTGCGCTGCGCCGTCTCGATCGAGCGCATCACGATGCCGGCCTCGATCGGCTCGCCCTCGGGCATCTTGAGACGATCCATGATCGCGCGCACGCGATCGCCGGCGAAGATGCGCAGCAGCGGATCGTCGAGCGACAGGTAGAAGCGCGAAGAACCCGGATCGCCCTGGCGACCGGAACGCCCGCGCAACTGGTTGTCGACGCGCCGCGACTCGTGGCGCTCGGTGCCGATGATGTGCAGTCCGCCCGCGGCGGTGACCTGGTCGTGCAGGCCCTGCCAGGCGTTGCGCAGCTTCTCGACGCCGGTTTTCTTCTCGTCTTCGCTCTTCGCCTCGTCGGCGTTGAGGTACTCGACCTGCCGGTTCACGTTGCCGCCGAGCACGATGTCGGTCCCGCGACCGGCCATGTTGGTGGCGATGGTGACCGCGCCGGGCGCGCCGGCCTGCACGATGATCTCGGCCTCGCGCGCGTGCTGCTTCGCGTTGAGCACCTCGTGCGGGAATTTCTTCTTCTTGAGCAGCCCCGACAGCAGCTCGGAGTTCTCGATCGACGTCGTGCCGACCAGCACCGGCTGGCCGCGCGAGCGGCACTCCTCGATGTCCATGATGATCGCGTTGTACTTCTCGGCGGCGCTCTTGTAGACCTGGTCGAGCTTGTCGACGCGCGCCGACGGCTTGTTCGGCGGCACGACCACGGTCTCGAGGTTGTAGATCTCCTGGAACTCGTAGGCCTCGGTGTCGGCCGTGCCGGTCATGCCCGCCAGCTTGCCGTACATGCGGAAGTAGTTCTGGAACGTGATCGACGCGAGCGTCTGGTTCTCGTTCTGGATCTTGACGCTCTCCTTGGCCTCGACCGCCTGGTGCAGGCCGTCGGACCAGCGGCGCCCGACCATCAGGCGACCGGTGAACTCGTCGACGATCACGACCTCGCCCTGCCCCTCGCCGGGCTGGACCACGTACTGCTGGTCCTTGTGGAACAGGTTGTGCGCGCGCAGGGCGGCCATCAGGTGATGGACCAGCAGGATGTTGGCCGGGTCGTACAGCGACGCGCCTTCCGGCAGCAGGCCCATGTTCTCGAGGATCTTCTCGGCCTTCTCGTGGCCGGCCTCGGACAGCTGGATCTGGTGGCCCTTCTCGTCGACCCAGAAGTCGCCTTCGGGCTCGGGCTCGTTCGGCTTCGCCTCTTCCTTCATGCGGTCGAGCAGCGGCGGAACGGTGTTGAGGCGGACGTACAGCTCGGTGTGATCTTCCGCCTGCCCGCTGATGATCAGCGGCGTGCGCGCCTCGTCGATCAGGATCGAGTCGACCTCGTCGACGATCGCGTAGGCCAGTCCCCGCTGCACGCGCTCGCGGGTCTCGTAGACCATGTTGTCGCGCAGGTAGTCGAAGCCGAACTCGTTGTTGGTGCCGTAGGTGATGTCGGCCGCGTAGGCGGCCTGCTTCTGGTCGTGCGGCATCTGGGACAGGTTGGTCCCGACCGTCAGCCCGAGGAAGTTGTACAGACGCCCCATGTCGACCGCGTCACGCTGGACCAGGTAGTCGTTGACCGTGATCAGGTGGACGCCGCCGCCGGTCAGCGCATTGAGATATACCGGCAGCGTCGACGTCAGCGTCTTGCCCTCGCCGGTCCGCATCTCCGCGATCTTGCCCTCGTGCAGCGCGATGCCGCCGACCAGCTGGACATCGAAGTGGCGCATGCCGAGCGCCCGCTTCGATCCCTCGCGGACCACGGCGAAGGCCTCGGTCAGCAGGTCGTCGAGCGACTCGCCCGCGGCGTGGCGCGCCTTGAACTCGCCGGTCTTGGCACGCAACGCGTCGTCGGACAGCGTGGCCATCGACGACTCGAGCGCATTGATCGCAGCGACCGATCGTCGGTATTCCTTCAACAGTCGCTCGTTGCGACTGCCGAAGACCTTCTTCAGAAGACCTGTCAGCATGGGAGAAAGGATGTACCGCTCATTGAATGCGCACGCGGGGCCCGGATGGACGATCGAACGTGCGACCGCCCGCCGTCGCGGACCCTGTCGAAAATGCGCTACGGCGCCTGTCGTTGATCAACCCGCAGTCACGGACGCCGGCGAAAGGCGGCGATTTTATCACGCGACGGCCGGGCTCCCGCGTTGCGGACCAGACGGCGAGATGGCGACCGGTGCGCCGAAATCAAGCGGCCGGCCACGGACCGGCACCTCAATGCGCGGCGATCGCCTTGGCAGCGCTGCCGTCGCTGCGGTCGGCGTGGAGGAATTTCTCGGGGTTCTGGGGCACGTTCTTGACGTGCACCTCGAAGTGCAGATGGGCGCCGGTGGCGCGTCCGGTCGAGCCGACGTCCGCGATGTGCTGGTTGCGCTTGACGATGTCGCCGACGCGGACGTAGACCTTAGACGCGTGCGCGTACAGCGTCGTGATGTCGTTGCCGTGGTCGATCTCGATCATGTTGCCGAAGTCGTGATGCCACTCGGACGCGATCACGACGCCGCCGGCCGCCGCCACGATCGGCGTGCCGGTCTGGGCGACGAAGTCGATGCCCTGGTGCATCGCGACCGTGCCGTTGAACGGATCGATGCGCGATCCGAACCCGGACGCGTTGTAGCTCACGTCGACCGGCTGGATGGTCGGCATCATCTTGCTCTTGAGCGTGGCGTTGATGAGCTCGGTCTCGACGGCGTTGAGATAGTCGCTGCGGTGTTCGACGTCGAGCTGCACGCGGTCGAGCTGGGCCTTGAGCTCCTGCATCGTCATGCGGTGTGCGTCGGAAGGCTCGAGCCCGCCGCGCGGCGGCAGCGACTTGAAGTCGAATTCCTCGGGCTGGATGCCGGCCAGGCCGGACACCCGGCCGCCGAGCGCGTCGAGGCGCATCAGTTGCGCCTGCATCTCGCCCAGCTTGACCGCCATCGCATTGAGGTTCTCCCGCAGATAACGGTCCTTGCGCGCGTCGTCGCCGTCGCTCGCACCGAGGTCGAGGATGTTGCGGACCGTCGGCGACTTGCTCTGCGCGGCGTAGCGCACCACCAGCGTCGCGATGCCGGCGGCGAGCAGCACGAACGCCAGCACCACCAGCACGGCGTAGACCGCGATGCGACGATTGGTCAGCGTCAGGGTGCGCGCTTGCGCCAGACGCCGATGCAATAAGATGATCTGCACTAGTTTCCTGTTTCCGATCCAGGTGCAACGCCCTCGGCGCCGATGATGAAAATGTTTCCGCGCCAGAGATCACCGGTCGCCAGTGCGACGTCGGCGATCGATTTCCTGCAACGCCACGAGGGAGCGGCCGGATTGCTGCCGGCCGCGCAACGTCTGCTGAAACTGCGACGAGACCTGCTCGCCCTGATGCCGGCGGCCCTGCGAGGACTGTGCGAAGTGTCCGGATTCGACGACGAGACCGTGATGCTGCAGGTGTCGTCGGCCGGTGCCGCTGCCAAGCTGCGTCAGACGCTGCCGCGAATCCGCGACGGCCTGATCGACCGGGGTTGGAAGGTTAACGCAATTCGAATGCGCGTTCAACCAAGAACTTCTTCTGGCATTTCAACGACTTGGAAATCGCCGTCGACGACGGCGATCCCGGGCGGCGCGCTCGACGCGTTCTCCGCCCTGAACTCAAAACTCGAGCATCCCGCGTTGAAATCGGCAGTGGAGCGCCTGATCCGCCGTCGCCGTGCCGGCTGAGCGCGCGGTGGCGAACGCCGCTCCGGTCAGGCTGGTTCCGGCTCGCTGACCAGCCCGAACGTGAAGGCCCTGGGAGCCTTCGCCTCGTCGTCGAAGGTCACGAATTCGTAGGCGGCTTCGTCGGCCAGCAGCGCCCGCAGGAGCTGGTTGTTCATGGCGTGGCCGGACTTGTGCGCGCTGTACGCGCCGATCAGCGGGTGGCCGACGACGTAGAGATCGCCGATCGCATCGAGGATCTTGTGCTTCACGAACTCGGCCGAGTCGCGCAGGCCCTCGCCGTTGAGGATGCGGTACTCGTCCATCACGATCGTGTTGTCGAAGCTGCCGCCGCGCGCCAGCCCCATCGACCGCAGCGCCTCGGCCTCGTGCATGAAGCCGAAGGTGCGCGCCCGCGCGATGTCCTTGACGTACGAGGTCTCGGCGAAATCGATGCTGTGCCGCTGGCCGGTGGCGTCGATCGCCGGATGCTTGAAGTCGATCGAGAAGTCCAGACGGAAGCCGAAGAACGGATCGAGGCGCACCCACGCATCGTCGTCTGGACCGGCGCGACCGGGCACGCGGATCTCGACCGGCTTGCGCACGCGGATGAACTTCTTCGCGCGCGACTGCTCCTCGATGCCGGCCGACTGCAGCAGGAACACGAACGAGCTCGCGCTGCCGTCCATGATCGGGATCTCTTCGGCCGTGATGTCGACGTGGAGGTTGTCGATGCCGAGGCCGGCGCAGGCCGACATCAGGTGTTCGATGGTCGAGACCTTGACGTCGCCGACCTGCAGCGTGGACGCCATGCGCGTGTCGCCGATCGCCATGGCGCTGACCGGCAGGTCGACCGGGGGCACACAGTCGATGCGGCGAAAGACGATGCCGGTGTCGGGAGCCGCCGGGCGAAGCGACAGCACCACGCGGGTTCCGGAATGCAGGCCGATGCCGGTGGTCTTGACGATCTGCTGGATGGTCCGTTGCCGCAACATGGGTCTCCGTCGCTTTTAGCTGCTTGATTTTGCGCGGGATTATACTGGTTTATTGCTTTGCAACAAAGGCCTTCAGTGTTGCCCGTTGTATCTGGCGCGCCGCCAGGCAGATGCCGATCCGCTCCGACGTTTGCGCATAGTTGCGCGCACCGCCCGGCAACTGCGACGCGCGTTCGGCGAAGGTGGCGTCGAATTCGCCCTTCGCGTTGGCATCGCAGATCTTCGCGCCCAGACGGGGCAACCCCGCGCCCGTGTACTCGGGCAGGCGCCGGACCGCCGCATCGTAGTGACCGCGCAGGTAGTGGATCGCCTGGACCGCCGCGAACTCGTCGTCGCGCGCACCCTGCTGCATCGCGCTCAGTCCGTCGCGCGCATCCGGACCGTTGAACAAGGCGTCGAACGAGGCTTCGGCGAGCACCGGGTCACGGAACGAGCCGAGTGCCACGAGCAACGTCTCGCGGTCGGCGCCGCTGGTGCGGCCCAGGCCGTCGAGCAAGGCGTCGAGCACGTCCTTGCCGGCCGCGCCCTGGGCGAAGCGCGCCGCGGTCACCATCACCGCACGCGCCCCGACCGGATACGGCGACTTCGCCCCGGCCCAGTCCCGCGCCAGCTTCGTCGCCTCGCGCTGCAGGCCGGGATCGGCCCCGACGTCGGCGTACCACGGCAGCAGGCTCTGGCGCAGGATCGCGTCGCCCTCACGGTCGCTCGACCGCGCCGTCCAGCCGAGCGCCTTCGCCTTGGCGCCGAAGTTCTTCTGGATGTAGCGCGCGTAGGCCTCCCGATCCGATGCGTCCTCGAGCCAGCTCGGCCGCACCTCGCCCGCCAGGCGGATCGCCGCTTCCGCGACCGTGTCCTGGCGATTGGTGGCGAAGCGGGCCGCGAACTCGAGCGCGAGATCGACCGGCCAGTTGCCGCTGCCGACCAGCGTGGCGGCATCGTCGAGCGCGGGAATGGCTTCGGAAGGCAGCAACGGCGTGCGCACCAGCTGCTGCGTGAGCTCCGCCGTCAGCGCCGAAATGAAATAGCCGCTGCCGCCACGGTTGGGCAGGACCCACGCCGGACAGCTTTCGCCCGCCGGCAGCGGGACCACCGTGCGCGCGTCCTGGATCACGGTGCAGAACTCGTTGAAGTCGCCGCCACGTCCGAACTGGAAGCACGCGGGGAAGGTCCAGCGCTGCGCGAACGCGGGATCGCCGATCGGCTTCGACGGCACGTAGCGCGACTGGGTGAGCTGCAGCTTCGGCGGGCTGTTGCCGTCGGGCCCGCAGTCGAGCAGGACCTGCAGGCGCGGCACACCGGGCTGCTCGACGAAGGTCTTCATCCCGGCGACCAGACCCGCGTGCTCGGCGCCCGCCTCCGTCGCGATCGCAGCGTAGAAATCCTCGGCCTTGGCGTTGCCGTTCGCATGCTCGTAAACGTAGCGACGCACGCCGTTTCGAAAGCGCTCCTCGCCCACTGCGGTCTCGAACATCGACAGCACCGCGGCGCCCTTCTGGTAGGTGATCGTGTCGAACGCGTTGCCGAGGTCGTCGGCCGTGTTGATGGGCTGGCGGATCTGCCGCGTCGAGGCGAGGCGGTCGATCTGCATCGCGTAGAAGCGCCGTTCGTCGCCGGACAGCCGGGTCTGCCAGATCGGGTAGGCGCGTTCGACGACCTTCGCGCTCATCCAGGTCGCGAAGGCCTCGTTGAGCCAGGTGTCGTTCCACCACTGCATCGTCACGAGGTCGCCGAACCACTGGTGCGCCATCTCGTGCGCCGCGACGCTCGCGTAATCGCGCTTGAAGCGCTCCGTCTCCTGCTCGGGTTTGGCGAGCATCAGTGGCATCTCGTACGTGATCAGGCCGACGTTCTCCATCGCGCCGAAACCGATCGTCAGCGGAATCGCCACCGCGTCGAGCTTGTCGTACGGATACGGTTGACCGAAATAGTCCTCGAGCTGGTCGAGCAGCTTCGGCGTCGCCTCCTTCGCGAAGCCGGTCTCGCCCGCGCGACCCTTCGGCACGAAGTAGCGCAGCTGCGTGCCCTTCTTGCCGGCCTTGCCGCCGTCGACGACATCGAACGGGCCGACCGCGAACGCGACCAGATAGCTCGGCAGCGGCGGCGTGGGGGCGAAGCGCACGCGCTTCATGGCCGGCAGCGGGGCCGGCGCAGGGACGCCCCGGCGCGCCGGCTCGGAGGGCGGCGCAGCGACGGGCTCCTCGCTGACGAGCGGCATGTTGGAGACAGCGACCGAACCGGCGGGTACCACGAGCGACAGGTGCCACGGCGTCTTCCAGCCCGGTTCGTCGAAGCACGGGAAGGCGCGGCGCGCATCGGTCCACTCGAACTGCGTGAACGCGTACCAGTTGTCGCCGTCCTGCTGCTTGAAGATGCCGGCCGTCTCGATCCGGTCGATCGGTCCGTCGTACTCGAAGGTCAGCACCGCGCGTCCCGCGGGCACCAGGGTCGCGAAGTGCAGGCCGACGTAATCGCGACCGCCGGGCACCGTCTTCGCGACGAGGGTCTTGCCGCCCGCGGTCAGCGTCGCGCTGCGGATGTCGAGGCGCGTCGCGTTGAGCCAGAAGAGGTCGGTGGGCTTCGCGACGTCGACGTGGATCACCAGGCGACCGGCGAAGCGGTCCTGGGTGGGCACGATCGTGAGTTCGGCTTCGTACGCGAGCGGCTTGACCGCGTCGCTGAGGCGCATCGTCGGCGGCGTCGGAGCGGCGACCGCGACCTTGCGGCGGGGTGCGGCGTCGGAAGGCGACGGCATCAGCGCCGCGGTCGCGAGCGCGACCAGCGCCAGCGTCGCCGCGACGCGGAGCCTTCGATGAAAACCGCTCAGGCCACGATCGAACATGCGACGGACCCGCGGGTGTTGGACGTTCGTGAGGAGGGACACGCGGTCGATTTTAACCGCGCCCCCGATTCGAGGCGCTGCTGTTGCGTTTGGTTGCAAGGCATCGCGACGGGTGGCAAGACTTCGATAGAGGTGAAGTCCGCCACCCGTCGCGGCACCATCAGTCCGCCTGCTTGCGCAGGAAGGCCGGGATCTCGAGGCGATCCATGCCGCTTTCCTCGAGTGCCGTCACGCGGGCTGCCGCGTGCTCACGGGTGCGCCACACCGCCGGCTGGTCGTACTGCTCGTAGCCGGCCGTGATGGTCGACGACTGGCCGCCGACGGCGGTCGTCGTGAAGCCGTTGTCGGTGCCGGTCTTGAGCATCGGCTGCGACGTCGGGACCAATTGCGGACGCTGCTTGACGCGACCCAGGCCAGTGGCGACGACGGTGACGCGCAGGTTGTCGCCCATCGTGTCGTCGTACACCGCGCCCATGATCACGGTCGCGTCTTCCGCCGCGAACGCGCTGATGGTCTCCATCACCGTGCGGGTCTCGCGCAGCTTGAGCGTGCGGCTCGCGGTGATGTTGACCAGCACGCCGCGTGCACCCGACAGGTCGACGCCCTCGAGCAGCGGGCTCGTGACCGCCTGCTCGGCCGCCAGACGCGCGCGATCGATGCCGTTGGCCATGGCCGTGCCCATCATCGCCTTGCCCTGCTCGCTCATCACCGTCTTGACGTCCTCGAAGTCGACGTTGATCAGGCCGTCGACCTTGATGATCTCGGCGATGCCCGCGACCGCGTTGTGCAGCACGTCGTCGGCGCACTTGAAGCACGCGTCCATCTCGGCGTCCTCGCCCATCACCTCCTCGAGCTTCTCGTTGAGCACGACGATCAGCGAGTCGACGTGCGACGACAGGCTCTCGAGCCCTTCTTCGGCCGTGCGCATCTTGCGGCTGCCCTCGAAGCCGAAGGGCTTCGAGACCACGCCGACGGTCAGGATGCCCATCTCCTTGGCGACCTGCGCGACGATCGGCGCCGCACCGGTGCCGGTGCCGCCGCCCATGCCGGCCGTGATGAAGACCATGTGCGCGTCCTTGAGCGACTCGGCGATGCGCTCGCGCGCTTCCTCGGCCGCGGCGCGGCCGTTCTCCGGCTTGGCACCGGCACCGAGCCCCGACTTGCCGAGCTGGATCACGCTCTCGGCCTTCGAGCGCGCGAGCGCCTGGGCATCGGTGTTGGCGCAGATGAAGTCCACGCCCTGCACCCCGCGATTGATCATGTGCTGCACGGCATTGCCGCCGGCACCACCGACACCGATGACCTTGATCACCGCACCTTGCGCTTCGTTATCGAGCATTTCGAACGTCATGACTACCTCCGAAGATTGATTCACATTTCAGGACACGATTCAGGAACCAGGACTTGAGATTCGGATGTCTCGCCGTATCCGAAGGCCTTGTTCCTTTCCGCTGCTGCAACCGCCATTGCTTGCCTACCCCAGTACCCACCACACAGAGACGCGACTCGCTGCGCGGGTCGCGGGTCGTGAATGAAATTTCGTCAGAAATTTCCCACGAACCACTCCCGCATCCGTTGAAAGATGTCCTTCACACCGCCGCGTGAAGACGCGACCCGACGCCCCCGCAGCCGTTGCACCCGCGCCTCCTGCAACAACCCCATCGCCGTCGAGAAGCGCGGGCTGCGCACGACGTCGGACAGGTTGCCGTTGTAGTCGGGCACGCCGAGCCGCACCGGCTTGAGGAAGATGTCCTCGCCGAGTTCGACCATGCCGTCCATCATCGCGGTGCCGCCGGTGAGCACGACTCCCGACGAGAGAAGTTCCTCGTAGCCACTTTCGCGCACCACCTGCTGCACCAGCGAGAACAGTTCCTCGACCCGCGGCTCGATCACCGCGGCGAGTGCCTGGCGGCTCAACATGCGGGGGCCGCGCTCGCCGATGCCGGGCACCTCGATCATGTCGTCGGCGTTCGCCAGCACCTGCTTGGCGGTGCCGTGCGAGACCTTGATGTCCTCCGCGTCGGCCGTCGGCGTGCGCAGCGCCATCGCGATGTCGTTGGTGATCTGGTCGCCCGCGATCGGGATCACCGCCGTATGGCGGATCGCGCCGCCGGTGAAGATCGCGATGTCGGTCGTGCCGCCACCGACGTCGACCAGCACCACGCCGAGTTCCTTCTCGTCGTCGGTGAGCACCGCGAGGCTCGACGCGAGCGGCTGCAGGATCAGGTCCTGCACCTCGAGCCCGCAGCGGCGCACGCACTTGACGATGTTCTGCGCGGCGCTGACGGCACCCGTCACGATGTGCACCTTGACCTCGAGCCGCATGCCGCTCATGCCGAGCGGTTCGCGCACGTCCTCCTGGCCGTCGACGATGAACTCCTGGGTCAGCACGTGCAGCATCTGCTGGTCGCCCGGGATACTCACGGCCTTCGCGGTCTCGACGACGCGGGCGACGTCCATCGCCGTCACTTCCTTGTCCTTGATCGCGACCATGCCGCTCGAGTTGAAGCTCTTGATGTGGCTGCCCGCGATGCCGGTGTAGACGTCGCGGATCTTGCAGTCGGCCATCAGCTCGGCTTCTTCCAGCGCGCGCTGGATCGAGGCCACCGTGGTCTCGATGTTGACCACGACGCCCTTCTTGAGCCCCTTCGATTCGTGCTGGCCCATGCCGATCACGTCGAAGCGGCCGTCGGCCTTCAGTTCCGCGACGATGGCGACGACCTTCGACGTGCCGATGTCGAGCCCGACGATCAGGTCCTTGGCATCCTTGGTCACTGCGATTCCTCGCTCATGGTGTTTCCCCTCATCGCTGGACTTTCGGTTGACTCTGGTTGGGACGGGGCTTCTGCGCCGCGGACGGCTTGCCGGTTCGCCCGGCAGCCGGTCGCGCGACCGGCCGGACCCCGGGCTTGCCCTCTTCGGCGAGGCGCAGGCCTTCGGCCCGCAGGGCGAAGCCGTTCGGATAGCGCAGGTCGATCAGCGTCGGCTTCGGCCAGCGCGCGGTCAGCTCGCCCCACGCGTTGATCATCCGCACGACGCGCTCGGGCACCGTGTTGCCGTCGCGTTCGCGGCCGAGGTCGACCGTGAGGCCGCTCTCGGTGCCGTTGTCGAAATGCACGCTCCAGGCGTAGCGCGGCGACAGCGTCACCTGGTCGGGGACCAGCGACAGCCGCGCGAACCAGCTCTTGAAGTCGAGGTAGCGGGACGCCACGTCGCGTTCGCTGCCCTCGGGACCCGCAAACTCGGGAAGCGCCCTGGCGTCTTCTTCGGCTTCGGCGGCATTGGCGGTGAACAGCTCGCCGAACGTGTTGACGAAGCGGCCGTCGTCCCACGCGCCCAGGACCTGCTGCTCCTCGATCGTGACGACGAGACGGTTCGGCCACTCGCGACGGACCTGCGCGCGACGCACCCACGCCACCGTCTCGAACGCGCGGCGCACGGCTTCGAGGTTGACCGTGAAGAAGTTGCCCGACGCGGATGCGAGCACGCTCGGCGACTGCGCCTGGCGGATCGCCGGGATGTTGACGTGGCGGAACGCGGGAGTCGTCACACCCTCGATCACCATCGGCTCGATGCGGATCGACTTCAGCGTGAACATCGGCCGACGCGACGCCCACGCCGCCGAGCCGGCCGCGAACGCGAGCAGCGCGATCGTCGCGATCACCAGCGCGACGAGGTTGATCACGCGCGGGCTATCCCACATGCGCGACCTCCGTCGATCGTGGGGCGAGGCGCATCACGCGTCGTCCTCCGGCGTCTCGTCACGGCGCGTCGCGTCCGCGAGGTTCGCGCGACGTGTCTTGAGGCGCGCGCTGGCGAGTACCTCGATGCACAGATCCTCGTAGCTCAGGCCCACGGCACGCGCGGCCATCGGCACCAGCGAGTGACCCGTCATGCCCGGGGACGTGTTGACCTCGAGCAGGAAGGGCTCGTCGTCCGCGTGACGCAGCATGAAGTCGACGCGGCCCCAGCCCTCGCAGCCGATCGCGAGGAAGGCCTCGAGCGCGAGTTCCTGGATGCGGCGCGCCAGCGGCTCGTCGACCGGCGCCGGGCACAGGTAGCGCGTGTCGTCGGTGAAGTACTTGTTCTGGTAGTCGTAGTTGCCGCCCGGCGCGACGATCTCGATGATCGGCAGCGCTTCCAGGCCGCCCCCGACGCGATGCACGATCGACACCGTCAGCTCGCGACCGGCGACGAACTCCTCGGCCAGCACGACCTCGTCGAAGCGCGCGGCGAGTTCGAACGCCTCGCCCATCTGCGAGTAGCCCGCCACCTTCGTGATGCCGATCGTCGAGCCCTCGTGCGGCGGCTTGACGATCAGCGGCAGCCCCAGCTGGTCGGGGACCTGCCGCAGGTCGCTGTCGTGGTCGAGCACCGCGTAGCGCGGCGTGGGCAGGTGATGGCTCTCCCAGATGCGCTTGGTGAAGATCTTGTCCATCGCGATCGACGAGCCCATCACGCCGCTGCCGGTGTAGGGGATGCCGAGCAGCTCCAGCGCGCCCTGGATCGTGCCGTCCTCGCCGAAGCGGCCGTGCAGCGCGATGAAGACGCGATCGAAGCCCTGCTGTGCGAGCTCGCCCAGCGACCGCTCAGCGGGATCGAACGCATGCGCATCGACGCTCTTCGACTTCAGCGCGGCGAGCACGCCGCTGCCGGACATGATCGAGATCTCGCGCTCGGCGGAATGGCCGCCGAACAGCACGCCGACCCTGCCGAAGTTCGCGACGTCGATCATCGTCATCGCGTCTTCTCCAGCAGCCTGCCCGGCACGGTGCCGATCGAGCCCGCACCCATCGTGATCACGACGTCGCCGTCACGGACCACGCCGAGGATCGCGTCGGGCATGTGCTCGATGTCGTCGACGAAGACCGGCTCGACCCGTCCCGCGACCCGCACCGCCCGCGCGAGCGAGCGCCCGTCGGCCGCGACGATCGGCGCCTCGCCGGCCGCGTAGACCTCGCCGAGTACGACCGCGTCGGCCGACGACAGCACCTTCGAGAAGTCCTCGAACAGGTCGCGGGTGCGGGTGTAGCGATGGGGCTGGAACGCGAGCACGACGCGGCGACCGGGGAAGGCGCCGCGCGACGCTGCGAGCGTGGCCGCCATCTCGACCGGGTGGTGACCGTAGTCGTCGATCAGCGTGAACGAGCCGCCTTCCTTCGACGGGATGTTCACGTCGCCGAGGCGCTGGAAGCGGCGACCCACGCCGGTGAAGTGCGCGAGCGCCTCGCAGATCGCCGTGTCGTCGATGCTCAGCTCGGTCGCCACCGCGATCGCGGCCAGCGCGTTCTGCACGTTGTGATCGCCCGGCAGGTTCAGCGTCACGTCGAGCGCCGGCAGCGTCACGCCGTTCTGCCGCGTCACGGTGAAGCGCATCCGGCCGCCCTCGGCGCGCACGTCGGTCGCGCGGATCTGCGCCTCGGGATGGAAGCCGTAGGTCGTCAGCGGCTTCGAGATGAACGGCATGATCTCGCGCACGTTGGCGTCGTCGAGGCACACCACGGCGGTGCCGTAGAACGGCAGGCGCTGCGTGAACTCGATGAAGGCCTGCTTGAGCCGCGCGAAGTCGTGGCCGTAGGTCTCCATGTGGTCGGCGTCGATGTTCGTGATCACCGCCATCACCGGCAGCAGGTTGAGGAACGACGCGTCCGACTCGTCGGCCTCGACGACGATGTATTCGCCCTGGCCGAGCTTCGCGTTCGAGCCCGCGCTGTTGAGGCGTCCGCCGATGACGAACGTGGGATCCAGGCCGCCCTGCGCGAGCACCGACGCGACGAGGCTGGTGGTCGTGGTCTTGCCGTGCGCCCCGGCGATCGCGATGCCGCGCTTGAGGCGCATCAGCTCGCTCAGCATCACGGCGCGCGGCACGACCGGGATGCGGCGCCGTCGGGCCTCGACGACCTCGGGGTTGTCGTTCTTGACCGCCGTCGACACGACGATCGCATCGGCGTGCGCGACGTGGGCCGCGTCGTGGCCGACCTTGACGTCAGCGCCGAACTGCACGAGCCGCTGCGTGGCCGCGTTGCTCGACATGTCCGAGCCGGTGATCGTGTAGCCGAGGTTGAGCATCACTTCTGCAATGCCGCTCATTCCCGAACCACCGATGCCCACGAAGTGGATGCTCTTGATCTTGTGCTTCACGCGACGTCCTTTCGCGCGATCGCTTCGATTTCGTCCGCGACGGTCGCCGTGGCCTGCGGCTTGCCGATCGCGCGCGCCGCTTCGGCCATCGCCAGCAGGCGTTCGCGCGTGAGCGACGACAGCAGCTTCGACAGCAACTCGGTCGTCAGCCCGGCTTGCGGCAGGTGGATGGCGGCGCCGGCACGTTCGAGATAGGTCGCGTTGTCGCGCTGGTGCGTCGTCGTCGAGACCAGCAGCGGCACGAGCACGCTCGCGACGCCCGCGGCGGTCAGTTCGCTGACCGTGATCGCGCCCGCGCGGCAGATCACCACGTCGGCCTCGGCGTAGCGCGCGGCCATGTCCGCGATGAACGGCTCGACCGACGCGGCCACGCCGACGTCGCGATACACCGCGGCGAGCGCGTCCGCGTGCTGCGCGCCGGCCTGATGGACCACGATCGGCCGTTCCGCTTCGGGCATGGTGGCGAGCGCGAGGGGCACGTTGCGGTTCAGCGTCGCGGCGCCGAGGCTGCCGCCGAGGACCAGCAGACGCAGCGGACCGCTGCGTCCCGCAAAGCGCTCCGCCGGCGGCGGCAGCGCGCCGATCGCGGCACGCACCGGGCTGCCGGTCCAGAGAGCCTTGTGGCCGGCTTCGTCGAGCTTGCCGGGCAGTCCGAACATCAGCCGTGTCGCGAAGGGCTTCAGCGCGCGGTTCGACAGCAGCAGCGACGAATCGGCGTTCATCAGCGCGAGCGGGATGCGGCTCAGCGCCGCGGCGAATCCGCCGGGCACCGTGACGTAGCCGCCCATGCCGAGCACCGCGTGCGGCTTGAGCTTCGAGACGAAGCGGATGCTCTCGACGAGCCCGCCGATCAACTGACCCAGGCCGCGGACCGCGTGCGCGAAGCCCTTGCCGCGCAGGCCCGCGAACTCGATCGTGTCGAGCGCGATGCCGGCCTCGGGGACCAGGCGGTTCTCCATGCCGTGCGCCGTGCCGAGCCAGCGGATCGCCCAGCCGCGCGCGCGCATCGCCTCGGCGATCGCGAGGCCCGGCATGATGTGGCCGCCGGTGCCGCCGGCCATGATCAGCAGGGTCCGCGTCATACCCGGCCCCCGCGCATGAGAATCCGATTCTCGTAATCGACCCGCAGCACCAGCGCGAACGCAAGGCAGTTGACCAGGATGCCGCTGCCGCCGTAGCTCATCAGCGGCAACGTCAGGCCCTTGGTCGGCAACAGCCCGAGGTTGACGCCCATGTTGATGAACGCCTGCACGCCGATCCAGATGCCGACGCCCTTCGCGACCAGGCCCGCGTAGGTGCGTTCGAGCGCGATCGCCTGGCGGCCGATCTCGAACGAGCGCTGCACGAGCCAGAAGAACAGCGCGATCACGATCGTCACGCCGACCAGGCCGAGCTCCTCGCCGATCACCGCCAGCAGGAAGTCGGTGTGCGCCTCGGGCAGGTAGTGCAGCTTCTCGACGCTGCCGCCGAGCCCGACGCCGAACCACTCGCCGCGGCCGAACGCGATCAGCGAATGCGTCAGCTGATACGCCTTGCCGGCCGCGTTGTCCTCCTCGAACGGATCGAGGTAAGCGAAGAACCGGGCCCGGCGCCACGGGTTGAGCATCACCAGCAGCACGAAGCCGACCGCCATCACGACGCTCAGCCCCGCGAACATGCGTGCGTTGACGCCGCCGAGGAACAGGATGCCGAAAGCGATGGCCGCGATCACCATGAACGCGCCGAGGTCGGGCTCGAGCTGCAGCAGCGCGCCGACCAGCAGCACCACGGCCGCCATCGGCAGGAAGCTCTTCGCGAGTCGATGCATCAGCGCCTGCTTGCGCACCGTGTAGTCGGCCGCGTAGAGCACGACCATCAGCTTCATCAGTTCCGACGGCTGCAGGTTCATCGCGTACAGCGAGATCCAGCGCTTGGCGCCGTTGACGCCGTGCCCGAGCCCCGGTACCAGCACCGCGATCAGCAGCACGATGGTGCCGATGAACAGGAGCGGCGACCAGCGCTGCCACTTCGCGAGCGGCACGCGGAACGCGACCGCCGCCGTCGCGAAGCCGATCACGATGAACAGAGCCTGCCGCGCCAGGAAGAAGGTCGCGGTCGGCTTCACGCCCTTGAACTTCGGCGACTCGGACAGCGCGATCGACGCCGAAAAGATCATCACCAGGCCTAGCAGCAGCAGCGCCATGCAGACCAGGAACAGCGGCTTGTCCCAGGCCATCATCGTCGAGCGGGTCGGGCGCAGCGGGTCGACCGCGTACCGCGCGCGCGTCGGCGCGTCAGCGTCCTTGCGATCGCGCCGCAGGTGCAGCGAGTCGAGCAGGCCGCTCAGCATGTCGCCCCCTCGATGGTCGCGATGCCCTGATCGATTCGATGCACCGCCGCGACGAAGACGTCGGCGCGCTCTTCGTAGTCGCGAAACATGTCGAGGCTCGCGCAGGCCGGCGACAGCAGCACCGCGTCGCCCGGCTCGGCGAGTTCCGCCGCCTCGTCGACGGCCTGGTCCAGCGTCTCGCAGTCGAACAGCGCCACGCCGGTCGATGCCAGCGCCGCGCGCAGGATCGCCTTGTCGCGGCCGATGAGCAGCACCGCGCGCGCGTGCTTGGCGACCGGCGCCGCGAGCGGCGTGAAGTCCTGGCCCTTGCCGAGGCCGCCCGCGATCAGGACGACCTTGCGGCCGAGTCCCTGCAGCGCGGCGACGGTCGCGCCGACGTTGGTTCCCTTGCTGTCCTCGATCCAGTCGACGCCCACGCGTTCGAGCACGAACGCGACGCGGTGCGGCTCGCCGCGATAGCCGCCGGCGGCCCGCAGCATCGCCGCCATCGACAGGCCGATGGCCCGGCCGAGCGCCAGCCCCGCGAGGACATTGGCGACGTTGTGGTCGCCGCGGATCTTCAGCGCGTCGACCGGCATCAGGCGCTTGATGCGTGTGTCGCTGTCCGGAACGGCGGTCAACGGCTTGCTGCCACGGCGCTTGCCGAACGTCTTGCCGGGTACGACGCCACGGGCTTCCGCCTCCGGATCGCCACCTTCGGCGAGCGCGATCCAGCGCAGGCCTTCGGCATCGTCGAGGTCGCGCCCGACGCCGAAGTCGCCCGCCCGCACTGGCGCGTCGAGTCCGAAGCGCACCGACGGCACGGTGGCGTCGTCCATCGCCGTCACGTGCGCATCGTCGCGATTGATCACGCGCACGGTGCCCGGCGCGAAGATCGACGCCTTCGCCTGCGCGTAGGCGTCCATCGTGCCGTGCCAGTCGAGGTGGTCCTGCGTGATGTTGAGGACGGTCGCGCAGGTCGGCTCGAGCGTCGTCGTGGTCTCGAGCTGGAAGCTCGACAGTTCGAGTACCCACACGTCGGGCAGCGATCCGTCGAGCGCGTCGGACAGCGCGTCGAGCGCGGCCGGGGACACGTTGCCGGCCACCGCGACCGACCGTCCCGCCGACCGGCACATCTCGCCGACCAGCTTCGTCACCGTCGTCTTTCCGTTGGTACCCGTGATCGCCACGACGCGCGGGTCGTAGCCGCGCTCGACCTTCAGCACCGCGAGCTTCCGCGCGAACAACTCGATCTCGCCGACGACGGGAATGTTCGCGGTCTTCGCGGCCGCGAGCAGCGTCGCCTGCGGTTCGGCACGCGGCGAGAGGCCCGGGCTGATGGCGACGAGGTCGATGCCTTCGAGCAGCGACGGATCGAAGGCGCCGAGCTTCAGTTCGACGTCGAGCGCCGCGGCGGCCTCGCGGTTGGGCGGCGCCTCGCGCGTGTCGGCGACGCGCACTGTCGCACCTTCGCGCAGGCACCAGCGCGCCATCGCGAGCCCGGATTCACCGAACCCGAGGACGAGGACCGACGCGGATCGAAGGTCGCTCATCGCAGCTTCAACGTGGAGAGACCGACCAGCACCAGCATCATCGTGATGATCCAGAACCGCACCACGACCTGCGTCTCCTTCCAGCCCGACTCCTCGAAGTGGTGGTGCAGCGGAGCCATCTTGAAAATGCGGCGGCCCGCCCCGTACCGGCGCTTGGTGTACTTGAAGTACACGACCTGGATCATCACCGACACCGTCTCGGCGACGAACACGCCGCCCATGATGAACAGCACGATCTCCTGGCGCACGATGACCGCGATCGTGCCGAGCGCGCCGCCGAGCGCGAGCGCGCCGACGTCGCCCATGAAGACCTGTGCCGGATAGGCGTTGAACCACAGGAACGCGAGGCCGGCGCCGGCCAGCGCCGCGCAGAAGACCAGCAGCTCCGACGCGCCCGGGATGTGCGGGAACAGCAGGTAGCGCGAGTAGTCGGCGCGACCGGTCACGTACGCGAACAGGCCGAGCGCCGAGCCGACCAGGATCGTCGGCATGATCGCCAGGCCGTCGAGGCCGTCGGTGATGTTGACCGCGTTGCTGGTGCCGACGATGACGATGTAGGTCAGCACGATGAAGCCGATCGCGCCCAGCGGATACGCCACGTTCTTGAAGAACGGCACGATGAAGTCGGCCTTCGGCGGCAGCGCCATGTCGAAGCCGCTGCGGATCCAGCCGAAGAACAGGTGCGCGACGTCGGCATTGCTCTGCGCCGACACCGCGAACGCGAGATACATCGCCGCCACCAGTCCGATCAGCGACTGCCAGAAGTACTTCTCCTTCGCGCTCATGCCCTTCGGGTCGCGACGCACGACCTTGCGGTAGTCGTCGACCCAGCCGATCCAGCCGAAGCCGAAGGTCACCACCAGCACGACCCACATGAAACGGTTGCTGAGGTCGGACCAGAGCAGCGTCGCGACGCCGATCGAGATCAGGATCAGCGCGCCGCCCATCGTCGGTGTGCCCGTCTTGATCAGGTGCGTCTGCGGACCGTCGGTACGCACGGCCTGGCCGATCTTCAATTCGGTCAGGCGGCGAATCACCATCGGTCCGCACAGCAGGCCGATCGTGAGCGACGTGAGCGTCGCGAGCACCGCGCGCAGCGTGATGTACGTGAAGACGTTGAAGAAGCGGATGTCCTGGCCAAGCCATTGCGCGAGGGCGAGCAGCATCAGTGCGCTCCCTCGTCCGGGCGACCGGTGAGCACCGCGACCACGCGTTCCATCCGCATGAAGCGCGAGCCCTTGACCACGACCGCACCATGGCCGCCTCCGCCCGCGACCCAGCGTTCGACGGCAGCGATCAGCGGTTCCATCGTGTCGAAGTGCGAGCCGCCGTCGCCGAAGGCATCGATGCTCGCGCGGCTGGCCGTGCCGAGCGCGAACAGCGTCTCGATCCCCTGCTCGCGCGCATGCGCGCCGATCTCGGCGTGGACGCGCGGCCCCTCGCCGCCGACCTCGCCCATGTCGCCCATCACCATCAGGCGCGGCGACGCGTGCGACGCGAGCAGGTCGATCGCGGCGCGCATCGAATCGGGATTGGCGTTGTAGCTGTCGTCGATCACGACCGTGCCGTCCTCGAGGACCAGGCGCTGCGAGCGGCCACGCGTCGGGCGGAAGGCCTCGAGGCCGATGCGGATCGCGTCCAGGGGAATGCCGGCCGCGACGCACGCCGCGGCAGCAGCGGTCGCGTTGTGCGCGTTGTGGCGGCCACAGACGTCGAGCTTCGCGGTCGTCGCGCCCGCGGGGGTGTCCAGGTGCAGCACCGTGGCGTCGACCTCGAGGTAGGCGCGCGCGGTCACCGCCGCACGGGGCGCCTCGCCGTCGCGCGCCGTGATGCACGCGAAGTCGACGATGCGCCGCGGTCCCGCCGCCTGCTTCCAGATGTGCGCATGCGCGTCGTCGGCCGGATAGACCGCGATGCCGCCGGCGGGCAACGACGTGATCGCCAGCGCATGCTCGCGGGCGACCGCCTCGACGCTCTGCATGAACTCCTGGTGTTCGCGCTGCGCGTTGACGACCAGCGCGACGTCGGGCTGCGCGATCTCCGCCAGGCGTGCGGTCTCGCCCGGGTGGTTCATCCCGATCTCGATGACGGCCGCGCGATGGTGCGTGCGCAGTCCGAGGAGCGTGAGCGGCACGCCGATGTCGTTGTTGAAGTTGCCGCGCGTCGCCCAGCAGTCGTTCTCGCCGTAGGCGGCGACAAGGATGGCCGCGATCATCCCTTTCGTCGTGGTCTTGCCGTTGCTGCCGGTGACCACGACCAGCGGCATGCGGAAGCGACGGCGCCAGCCGGCAGCCAGGTCGCCGAGCGCATGGCGGGTGTCCTCGACGGCGATGGCCGGCAGCGCGGGTGCGTGGCGCGATCGCTCGACGATCACGGCCCGCGCGCCGCGTGCGGCGACGTCGTCGAGGAAGGTGTGACCGTCGAAGTGTTCGCCGCTCAACGCGACGAACAGCGATCCGGGCGGTACGTGACGGCTGTCGGTCGTGATGGCCGACACCTGCAGCGCGTCGAGGTCCGCGAGCGTTCCCGGACCCGCGAGATCGCCGTGCACCAGCGTCGCCACTTCGCGCAGGCTCAGCATGCGCGCGGCTCCCGCGGCTCTTCCACCTCGCGGACGTTGCGGCGGCGCTCGCGGCGCAGCGCCTCGGTCGCGACGTCCACGTCCGAGAACGGATGACGGACGCCGCCGATCTCCTGGTAGCTCTCGTGCCCCTTGCCTGCGATCACGACCACGTCGGCCGCCTGCGCCAGCGCGATCGCCTCGTAGATCGCGGTGCGACGATCGGGCTCGACCCGCACCCGCTCGTCGAGCGACGGACCGGTGTAACCCGAGTTCAGCGGATTGAAGCCGAGGTTGCCGATACCGGCCACGATCTGGTCGATGATCGCCGACGGCGACTCCGTCCGCGGGTTGTCGCTGGTGACGACGAGGCGGTCGGCGAGACGCGCCGCGATCTCGCCCATGATCGGTCGCTTGCCGGCATCGCGGTCGCCGCCGCAGCCGAAGATCACGATCAGTTCGCCGCGGCGCGCGTCGACGATCGGCCGGCACGCGTTGAGCGCCTTCTCGAGTGCGTCCGGCTTGTGCGCGTAGTCGACCAGCACCATCGGCGCGGCGATGCCACCTGGTCGTTCGCCGGGTGCGACATCGACGCGTTCGAGGCGACCCGGCACCGGGTGCAGCGCCTGCAGCGCGTTCAGCGCGGCGTCGATCGGCGTGCCCACCGCGAGCAGGACGCCGACCACGCCGAGCAGGTTGGAGACGTTGAAGTTGCCGATGAAGTCGGTGCTCACCTGGCGCACGCCGAACGCGCCGAAGATCTCGAAGGCCAGGCCGTCGGCGCGCACCGACACCTTGCGCGCGCGCAATTCCGCCTGGGCGGCGCCGCTCGCGGAGGTCCGGATGACCTGGGCGCCGGCGGAGACAGCGCCCGTCGCGAAGCGCTCACCAGCGGCGTCGTCCGCGTTGATCACCGCATGCAGCAGACCAGGCCACAGGAACAGGCGGCGCTTGGCCGCCTCGTAGGCCGCCATCGTGCGGTGGTAGTCGAGATGGTCGCGGGTCAGGTTGGTGAACACCGCGACGTCGAACTGCATGTCCGCGACCCGGCCCTCTTCGAGGCCGATCGACGACGCCTCGATGGTCAGTGCCGTGGCGCCGGCATCGACCAGCGCACGCAGGCGCCGCTGCAGCATCACCGGGTCGGGCGTGGTCATGCCGCTGTCGACGAGCTCGTCGGGAAAGCCGATGCCGAGCGTGCCGACCATCACGGTCCGCTGGCCGAGTGCACCGAGCGCCTGCGCGAGCCACAGCGCGGTCGACGTCTTGCCGCTGGTGCCGGTGACGCCGATCGTCAGCAGTCCGTCGGCAGGTCGGCGATACCAGTCGGCCGCGATCGTCCCGGCGTGGCGCTTGAGCTCGCGCTCGGGGCGGTTCGGCACCTTCCAGCCGTCCTGCCACGAGAAAGCGGTCGCGTCGTAGATCACGGCCGCGGCACCGCGGGCGATGGCATCGACGATGAAGCGGCGGCCATCGAACTGCGCGCCCTTAACCGCGAGGAAGACGTCGCCGGGTCCGACGGCCCGCGAGTCGGACGTCAGCTGCGCCGTGGGCGCGACCGTGCGCGCCAGCCACTGCGCGGCCGGATGCATCGTCCGCACCGGGACGCGCTTCGGCGGTCGTGCCGGACCGTGGCCGGGGAGCATCGGCATCACAGCGTCTCCTTCGGCGAATCGTTCGGGATGATCAGCGACTTGATCGGCGAATCCGGTTCGACGTTGAGCGTGCGCAGCACGCCGCCGACGACGGCCGAGAACACCGGCGCCGCCACGTCGCCGCCGTAGTGGATGCCGTTGGACGGCTCGTCGATCATCACCGCCACCACGATGCGCGGATTGGAGACCGGCGCGAACCCGACGAACGACCCCACGTAGCGATTGCCGTCGTAGGTGCCGTGCACGCCGACCTTGTGGGCTGTTCCGGTCTTGCCTGCGACGCGGTAGCCCATCACCTGTGCCTTGGGCGCGGTGCCGCCGGGCCCTGCCGCCATCTCCAGCATGTGCCGCATCTCGCGCGCGATCGCCACCGGAATCACCTGCGTGCCCTTCACGTACGGCGACGCGGCCGTGGCATCGGTCCTGAAGAACGTCAGAGGCACGATCTCGCCGTCGCGCGCGAACATCGTGTAGGCCCGCGCGATCTGGATCAGCGACACCGACAGCCCGTAGCCGTACGACATCGTGGCCTGCTCGATCGGACGCCAGCTCTTGAACGGCCGCACGCGGCCTGCGACGGCGCCGGGGAATCCCCACTTCGGCGCCTGGCCGAGGCCGACCGCGGTGTACATCTCCCACATG
>Ga0209724_1000133_pt1 | contig 90848 bp, 86 predicted proteins | sample grotaG_FD_184143 | JGI IMG/M metagenome (GOLD analysis project Ga0209724, IMG submission 184143) | Glacier valley bacterial and archeal communities from Borup Fiord, Nunavut, Canada, to study Microbial Dark Matter (Phase II) -... | ecosystem: Environmental > Aquatic > Freshwater > Ice > Glacier ...
TGATGTTCCCGCACGGCGATGCGCACGTCGTCTCGAGCGCGCGCGGCCTGCGCGGCAAGAACGACTTCGGCTGGTTTCCCGCGACGCCGATCGACCGGCTGCCGTTGCCGCTCGTCGTCAGCGGCCAGGACGTCTGCATCGCGGCGACGCCGGATTCTCCTGCGGAGACGACCATCGTCTGCGGCTTCCTCGGCTGCGACCTGCAACCGTTCAATCCACTGATCGATGCGCTGCCACGGATGCTTCATCTGCGCGCGACCGTCGACGACGCGTGGATCGCCACGTTCACCGAACAGGCCGTGGCCGAGTCGCACGCGCGACGTCCGGGCGGCGAGGCGATGCTCGCGCGGATGAGCGAGATGATGTTCGTCAACGCGGTGCGGCGCTATGCCGAACGCCTGCCGGCAGAAGCCGCGGGCTGGCTCGCCGGCCTGCGCGATCGCTTCGTCGGTCGCGCGCTGGCGCTGATGCACGAGCAGCCCGCGGAAAGCTGGACCATCGATGAACTCGGGCGGCGCGTCGGGCTGTCGCGCTCGGCGTTGCACGAGCACTTCGTGCGACTGATCGGCGTGCCGCCGATGCAGTACCTCGCACAATGGCGGATGCAGGCCGCGGCGCGATTGCTGCTCGAGACGCGCGCAACCGTCGCGTCGATCGCGCTCGACGTCGGTTACGACTCGGAGGCCGCGTTCGCGCGAGCGTTCAAGCGCGCGGTCGGCAAGCCACCGGCCACGTGGCGGCGCGCGCGGGATACGCCCGGCGCGTGAAGAGCCCGCGGTCAGCGCATCAGGAACGGCCGCACCAGCCCGATCGTCGCCAGCGGGTTCTCCTCCATGATCCAGTGTCCCGAGTCGGGCACCACGCCGCCGGTCACGTCGTCGGCCGTCGCCCGCATCACGGCCGCCATCGTCAGGCCGAAGGACATCTCTCCGCCGAGTGCCAGGACCGACATCTTCAGCCGGCCGCGCACGAGCGACGCCTGGTTGTCGATCGCGTCCTGGTCGAACGCCGCGAACTGCGCGAAGCCCGAGTGCATCGCGCCCGGCAGCGCGTAGAGCGCGGCGTAGTGCTGGCGCGACGCTTCCTCGAAGCGCGCGGGGGACGCCGAGAACTCGTTCCAGAAGCGGTCGAGATAGATCCGCTCGCGGCCGGCCACGAGGCGCTCCATGTCGGGTCCGCCGAAGCGGAAGTGCCACAGCAGCGGGTTCTTCACGATCTCGTCCCACGGGCCGATGCCGGGGACCGGCGCATCGATCAGCACGAGGCGACGCACGCGCTCGGGCGACTGCGCCGCGAGCTGGTACGCGACCATGTTGCCGATGTCGTGCGCGACGACGTCGGTCTGCTTCACGCCGAGCGCATCCAGCACGCCGCGGATGTCGCCGGCCTGGTTCTTCTTGTCGAAGCCGCCGGCGGGCTTCGACGACAGCCCGAGGCCGCGCAGATCGGGCACGATCACCGTGTGGTCGCGCGCGAGGTCCGTGGCCATCGGCACCCACATGTCGCCGGTCTCGCCGTAGCCGTGCAACAGCACCACGGCCGGACCTTTCCCGCCGACGCGCACGTGGATCGTGGCGCCGTTGGTGTCGATGTCGCGCACGGCGAAGTCGCGCGGGAAGTCGAAGGAGTCCGCCGCCGCGGACCGCGGCGCCGCGAGCAGCGGGAGCCAGAGACAAAGGTTGCGGGCGAGATGACGCATGGAATCCTACGGGGGGATGGTGGTCGCGCGATCGACGACGCCGACGGGGATCGAAACGGTCTTGCCGGTCCACGTCGCGCCGGGCACGCGATGCTGGCGACGAGTGTGGATCAGCTTCCCGCTGGAATCCATCCAGATCATCCTACAATCAGCTTCAACCGATGGTTTAAGATCGATCGATGGCCGACCTTCCGCAACTAAGATCCTTCGTCCAGACCGCCGAGCACGGCAGCTTCTCGGCGGCGGCGCGTTCGATGGGCCTGACGCCGGCCGCCGTCAGCAAGAACGTCGGGCTGCTCGAGAGCAACCTCGGCGTGCGCCTGTTCCATCGCAGCACGCGCCGCCTGTCGCTCACCGAAGGCGGCGAGCGCTTCCTGCGGCAGGTCGCGGCGCCGCTGGCGAGCCTGCAGGGCGCGATTGCCGGCGTGCACACGACCGACCGTCTGCCGGCGGGCGTGCTGAAGGTCAGCCTCGGGCAGGCGTTCGGGCGCCGCTTAGTGCTGCCGCTGCTCGGGGAATTCCTCGCGCGCTATCCCGACATCCACCCGGACTGGCACTTCGACAACCGCCCCGTGGATCTCGTCGGCGAAGGCTTCGACGCGGCCATCGGCGGCGGCTTCACGCTCGCGCCGGGGCTGGTCGCCCGCGAACTCGCGCCGGTCCACATCGTCGCGGTCGCGTCGCCGGCCTACCTCGAAGGTCACCCGTGGCCACGCGAGCCCGACGACCTCGCCGCGTTCGACGGCCTGATGCGTCGCTCCACGCCGACCGGGCGCGTGCGGCCCTGGACGCTGCGCACGCGGCGCACCGTCGAGCAGGCGGTGCCGTGCCGGCCGCGCATGGTGTTCAACGATCCCGAGGCCATCGCCGAGGCGGTCGGGCTCGGGCTCGGCGTCGCGCTGCTGCCGATGCCGTTCGCGCTCGCGGCCCTCGCCAGCGGCGCGTTCGTGCGGCTCTTGCCCGGCTGGTACAGCGATGCGGGACCGTTGTCGCTGTACTACCCGAGCCGCCGGATGCTGCCCGAGAAGACCCGCGTCTTCGCGGAGTTCGTCGTGGAGAAGTTCCGGGGCGCGGACTTCGCACGACTGGTCGACGGACGCTGACGAGGGATCGGTCGCACTCGGCGCTCGCGCGACGGCGCGGGATCGCGATGACCGCCTTCACGGCATCGCGCGCACACTTCCGCCCACGTTCCTCCAGGCCTTCCGCATGACCGCTCTCCTGCACGACATCCGCGTCCTCGACTTCGGCCGCTACATCGCCGGCCCCTACTGCGCGGCGATGCTCGCCGAGTACGGCGCCGACGTGATCCGCATCGAGAAGCGCGACGGCAGCGAGGACCGCTTCCCGGCACAGGTCGGCGGCGGCGTCGGCGCGCTGTTCCTGCAGATGAACCGCAACAAGCGCTCGATGACGCTCGACCCCGCGTCGCCCGACGGCCGCGCGATTGTCGCGAAGCTCGTGCGCAGCGCCGACGTCGTGATCGCCAACCTGCCGGAGGCTGCGCTGAAGGCGATGGGCCTCGACTACGACACGCTGCGCGGCTATCGACCGGACATCGTCGTCGTCACCAACACCGCGTTCGGCACGCGCGGGCCGATGAGCCACCAGGTCGGCTTCGACGGCGTCGGGCAGGTGATGTCGGGCTCGGTCTACATGATGGGCCAGCCGGACGAGCCGTATCGCGCGTTGGTCAACTGGGTCGACTTCGGGACCGCGACGCACTGCGCGTTCGGCACGCTCGCGGCGCTGATGCATCGCGCGAAGACGGGCGAGGGGCAGCTCGTCAGCGGCGCGCTGCTCGCGACCGCGCTGGCCATCAACAACGGCGCGCTGATCGAGCAGGCGGTCGCGAAGCCCGACCGCGTCGCGACCGGCAACCGCAGCCAGATCTCGGGGCCGTCGGACATCTATCGCGCGCGCGACGGCTTCGTGCTCGTGTCGGTTGTGGGACAGCCGCTGTTCAGGCGCTGGGTGAAGCTGATGGCAGCGGACGGAGCCGACGCCGGTGAACCGGACTGGCTCGCCGACCCGCGCTTCGCGACCGACGACCTGCGCGGCGAGCACGGCACGGTGATCGGGGCTCGCATGCAGCGCTGGTGCGCGACGCGCGAGCGCGACGACGTCGTGCGCATCCTCGGCGACGCGATGATCCCGTGCGGCCCGGTGCTGTCGCCGCAGCAGGCGCTCGACCATCCGCAGGTCGCGGCGCTCGGGCTGCTGCAGGACACCGACTATCCCGGACTGCCGTCGCCCGCGCCGATCGCGGCGGTGCCGCTGTGGATGAGTGCGACGCCGTCGGTCGCGCGGCGCCGGCCGCCGACGATCGGCGAGCACACGGACGAGATCCTCGCCGAATTGGGATACGACACGGCACGGATCGCTGACCTGCGGGCGCGGTCGATCGTCTGAGGTGCCGAACCGATGTCCGGATCGCCCTGCCTTTGACGTAATCCCTCGAGGACACCGAAGCCGCACGGGCCGAGACGAACGCCCGGTGCCGCGGCTTCGACCGTCGTAACCACCGGGTGGATTGCATCGGACGACGCCGTGCTTCTGATCGGCGCGCGCCGATCCGTCGTTGCGGTCAGAACACGGACCGGAGTCCGAGGTGGACGATGAAGGGCTCGAAGTCCTTGTCGCTGTGGAGGAGCGTGAGGCGATCCTGGATGCAGCGTGTCGCGATGACGGTGTCGATCGTCTTGCGCACCGTCGCGCCCAACGCGCGCAATCGGCGAAAGTTGTCCGCTGCACGATGGGCGATGTCGACGCCGCCCAGCTCGATCGTGGCGATGGCGCCCAGCAATGCCTTGGCCTGCCGGAAGTCATGCTCGGTGACGAAACCCTGGAGCACTTCGACGAGGATCAGATCCCCGACGACGAGCGGCTCGCTGTCGAGCAAGGCATCGAGGCGATCGGTCTGTTTCGTGTCCTTGCCGCGGAAATAGTCGATCCAGACGCTCGAATCGACGAGGATCATCGGTCCTTGCGCAACGCCGCCAGATCGCCTTGCCAATCAAGCTTGCCGCGAAAGCGCTTGATCTCGGCTTGTCGATGGAGCCGCACGACCGTCCGCAAGCCGAGTTCGACGGCGTCGCGTTTCGTCTTCAGGCCGGTCGCGTCGAGCGCTGCCTTCATGAGGGCATCGTCGATGACGATATTGGTACGCATGTGTATCACCTTGTAGGTTGATACACATGCTAGGCGTTCGTTCTTCGCCGCGCAACCCTCGATCGGTGCTTGTGGGGCGTCGTGATTCGGCGTTCGGTCCGACGCCTCGCTGCACCCTCGCATCGAACCGGACGCGCGCCTCAGTTCACCACCAGCGTCGCCTTCCCGCTCTTCGCGCCGATCCGCCCGATCACGGTCGCGCCGTCGAACCCGTGCCGCGCGAACGTCGCGAGCACCGCGTCGCGCGCGTCCGGCGCGCATGACACCAGCAGGCCCCCGCTGGTCTGCGGATCCGACAGCAGGGCCTGGTCCACCGCGGCGAGGTCCGCGGGCAGGCGCACGTCGGCCCCGTACCCGGCCCAGTTGCGGCCCGATGCGCCGGTCACGAAGCCCTGCCCGGCGAGGTCGCGTGCGCCCGGCAGCAGCGGCACCGCCGACCAGTCGAGCTCGACGTCGCAGCGCGCACCGCGCGCCATCTCCAGCGCATGACCCGCGAGGCCGAAGCCGGTCACGTCGGTCAGCGCGTGCACGCCCGGCAGCGCCGCGAGATCGGGGCCCGGCGTGTTGAGCTTCGTCGTGCAGTCGATCATCCGCGCATAGCCGGCGTCGTCGAGCCGGCCCGCCTTCAACGCCGCCGACAGGACACCCACCCCGATCGGCTTGCCGAGGATCAGCAGGTCCCCCGGCCGAGCGTCGGCGTTGCGCTTGACGTGGTCGGGATGCACGAGGCCGAGCGCGACGAGGCCGTAGATGGCTTCGACCGAGTCGATCGTGTGGCCGCCGGCGATCGGGATGCCGGCCGCGCGGCACACCGACGCGCCGCCTTCGAGGATGCGGCCGATGGTGGCGGTCGACAGCACGTTGATCGGCATGCCGACCAGCGCCAGCGCGAGGATCGGGCGGCCGCCCATCGCGTAGACGTCGCTGATCGCGTTGGTCGCGGCGATGCGGCCGAAGTCGTACGGGTCGTCGACGATCGGCATGAAGAAGTCGGTCGTCGCGATCAGTGCCTGCGTGTCGTTGAGCCGGTAGACCGCGGCGTCGTCGGCGGTCTCGATGCCGACCATCAGCTCGGGCGGGATCGGCATGGCCGCCGTGCCCTTGAGGATCTCCGACAGCACGCCGGGCGCGATCTTGCAGCCGCAGCCGCCCCCGTGCGACAGCGACGTGAGGCGGGGTTCGATCGGATCGGGAAGCGGTGCGTTCATGGTCGGGCTCGGAAAGAAGAGAGGGGCATCGCGCGGGCGATCAGCGCTTTCAGCGCCGCCGCTTCGATCGTGGGGTCGAACGCGCCGCTGCGCGCGGCGCACTGGTGTTGCAGGAGCGGCAGCATAGCCGGGTCGTCGCGCAGCCGGACGAGGATATCCGCGAGCGCCCCGGCATCGCCGACCGGGAAGTAGCCGGCGTAGTCGTCGCCGAGCAGGCCGACGTTGCCGTCGATGCGCGACGCGAGCACCGCCGTGCCGCTGCGGATCGACTCGATCACGACGTGGGCGCCGCCCTCGATGCGGCTCGGATGGACCAGCACGTGCGCGCGCTGGATCCGTGCGCGAGCGTCGCCATGCGGCAGGCCGCCGAGCCAGCGGTAGTGCGGACAGACGGCCATCAGCGCGCGGGCTTCGGTCCCCAGCGTCTCGTCGAGCGCCGCGCCGACGTGATCGACGCGCAGGTCGTCGCGAGCGGCGAGCAGGCGCACGGCGTCGAACAGCGTGCGCGGAGATTTCTCGTCGCGCAGGTGGCCGACGGCCAGCGCGCGCAGGAGCTGCGGCGACTTGGCGAGCACGCGCCGCGCCGGGGTCGATTGGAGAACGACATCGACCTTCGGTCGCAGAGGCATCGGCAACGCGTTCGCACCGAGCGCGTTGAGGACCACGAGGCGGTTCGCGGCCACGAGCGCGGCCTGCGCGCCGGCGTCGCTCGCGATGTCGCGATAGAGGTCGGTGCCGGTGAGCACCACGATCACCGGTGCGCCGGGCCGTGCGGCCTTCCAGCGCGCGACCGACGCGGCCGAGCGGCGCGCGTGCAGGGCGATCAGCAGGTCGTCGTCGCCGCCGGTCCATTCGGTGGCGACGCGCACGCGGTAAGCTTTCCGCAGCATCCGCGCCCAGCGCTGCGCGGTCTGCCAGTTGCCGTTGTTGGCGTCGGCCAGCGCGGGGGTCACGAGAACGATGCGAGACAGAGGGTTCACCGTGCGAGGGTATCCCGGCGACGATCGGATGGGCGGCGACGTCGCGTTCCGCACCATGGATGCGACCGCGCTCTCCAGGGCGCTGCAGGCGAGCCGCGCCGACACCCTCGCGACCTTCGCCGCCGTCGAGCGCTCGGCCCGCGGCCTCGCGGTGCCGTATCGCGCGTCGATCAATCCGCCGCTCTGGGAGCTCGGCCACCTCGGCTGGTTCCAGGAGTTCTGGGTCGATCGCAACCCGCAGTGCGCGCAGGGCGCGGCCGCCGATCCCGAGGCGCGGCGCGGCCCGGGCGTGCGCGCGGATGCGGATGCCCTCTACGACTCCGGCCGTGTCGCGCATGCGACGCGGTGGTCGCTGCCGCTGCCCGACGCGGCCGGCACGCGCGACGACCTCGCGCGGCAGCTCGATCGCACGCTGGCGGCGCTGCAGCGCGCGGGTCGCGACGACGCGGCGCTGTATTTCCATCGGCTCGTGCTCGCGCACGAGGACATGCATCACGAGGCCGCGCTGTACACCGCACGGCACCTCGGCATCGCGATCGACGACCCGCGCTGGCGGCCGACGCCGATGCGCGACGCGAGCGTGCCGCTGCGCTTCGAGCCCGGCCCGTGGACGCTCGGCCACGACGGTCCCGGCTTCGCCTTCGACAACGAGCTCGGCGCGCATCCGGTCGCGCTGCCCGCGACCGAGATCGACAGTCGCGTGGTGTCGTGGGCCGAGTTCCTGCCGTTCGTCGACGCCGGCGGCTATGCCGACGCGACGCTGTGGAGCGACGCGGGGCGCGCGTGGCTGGCCGTCGAATGCCCGACCGCGCCGCGCTACCTGCGCCGCGCGGGCACCGGCTGGGAACGCGGGCACCACGGCGCGTGGGCCGCGCTCGAGCCGGCCGAAGCCGCGTGCCACCTGACGCGCTTCGAGGCCGAGGCCTGGTGCCGCTGGGCGGGCCGTCGCCTGCCGAGCGAAGGCGAATGGGAGCGTGCGGCGGTCACGCGGCCCGACGCGTTCGCCTGGGGTGACGTGTGGGAATGGACGGCGAGTCCGTTCGGGCCGTACCCGGGTTTCGTGGCCCATCCGTACCGCGACTACTCGGCGCCGTGGTTCGGGACCCGCACGGTCCTGCGCGGCGCCTCGTTCATGACGCAGCCGCGCATGCGGCATCCGCGCTATCGCAACTTTTTCGCGGGCGACCGCAGCGACGTGCCGGCGGGTTTCCGGTCGTGTCGTTGCTAGGTTTTGTCGCGTGGTCAGGTCGATCCGGTACAGTCGCGATCAGGTCGCCCGTCGGGTGCCGCGCTTCTTCTCTTCTCCCCGCCATGACCCAATCAAAAGTCTTCGCCCGTGTCCGCGCGTTCCTCGTCGTCGCCCTCTGTCTCGCGGCGACGCCCTCCTTCGCGCAGGCCGTCTTCCGCATCACCGCCATTCCCGACGAGTCGCCCACCGAGCTCGCCCGCAAGGCCGCGCCGCTGGTGAAGTACCTCGAGACGCGGCTCGGCATGAAGGTGGAGTTCACGCCGGTGACCGACTACGCGGCCGCGGTCGAGGCGCTGGTCAACCGCAAGGTCGACCTGGCGTGGTTCGGCGGCTTCACGTTCGTGCAGGCCAACGCGCGCTCCGGCGGCAAGGTGATCCCGATCGTGCAGCGCGCCGAGGACGCGGTCTTCCGCTCGGTCTTCATCGCCACCGATCCGGCCATCAAGTCGCTGGCCGACCTGAAGGGCAAGGACGTCAGCTTCGGCGCGCAGAGCTCGACGTCCGGGCACCTGATGCCGCGCGACGCGCTGCTCAAGGCCGGCATCGACCCCGAGAAGGACTTCCATCGCGTGGCCTACAGCGGCGCGCACGACGCCACCATCGCCGCGGTCGCGGCCGGCAAGGTCGAGGCCGGCGCGCTCAACATCTCGGTGTGGGACAAGTTCGTCGCCGACAAGAAGGTCGACACGAGCAAGGTCCGCGTGTTCTACACGACGCCCCCGTTCTACGACTACAACTGGTCGGTGCACGCCGACCTGCCGGTGGCGCTGCGCGACAAGCTCACGCAGGCGTTCTTCGACCTGCGCGCCGACGATCCGCAGGGCAAGGAGATCCTCGACCTGCAGCGCGCGACGCGCTTCGTCCCGACCCGTGCCGAGAACTACCGCGACATCGAGACGGCCGCGCGCAGCGCCGGCCTGCTCTGATCGTCGGGCGCGTGCGGGAACGGTCGACGCCCCGATGACGCTGACCCTGGCGGGGGTGAGTGCCCGCTACGCAGCCGCTGCGAAGCGCGACGGCCTCGCCTTGCGCGAGGTCGACCTGGTGCTGCGCGCCGGCGAACAGGTGGCCGTGATCGGCCCGTCGGGCGCCGGCAAGACCACGCTGCTGCAGGTGCTGGGCTGCGCGCTGCCGCCGCAGTCGGGCACCTTCCGCTTCGGCGACGTCGGGCCGTGGGACCTGTCGACGCGCGCGTTGCAGCGCCTGCGCGGCACCCTCTTCCTCGCGCCGCAGGTGCCGCCGCTGCCGCCGCGCCAGCGCGTCGTCACCGCCGTGCTCGCCGGTCGCCTGCCGGCGATGGGCGCGTGGGCGAGCCTGCGATCGCTGTTCCATGCGAGCGACATTCCCGCCGCACACGCAGCGCTGGCCCGCTTCGATCTCGACGACAAGCTCTTCGAGCGGGTCGACCGCCTGTCCGGCGGCGAGCGCCAGCGCGTCGGCCTCGCCCGGGCCCTGCTCGCGCCGGCGACGCTGTGGCTGGTCGACGAGCCGCTGTCGTCGCTCGACCCGACGCGCGCCGCCCAGGCGCTGGCCGCGCTCACCGAGGTCGCACGCGAACGCGGCGTCACGCTGGTCACGTCGCTGCATCAGGTCGACGCCGCGCTGGCCGCCTTTCCCCGCATCGTCGGGCTGCGCGACGGACGGGTCGCGTTCGACCTGCCGGCCGCCGCGGTGACGCCGGCGTTGCTCGAGCGCCTGTATGCCCAGGAGAACGGCCGGCCGGGTGCCGCGGCATCACCGTCGCAGGACGCGGTGCCGCCGCGGGCCCCCGCGGTCGCGATGCATTGCCGATGAGTGCGGTCGCGGGTCTCGCCCGGTCGTCGGGTCGATCGTCCGCGCCACCCACGCGCGACCCCGCGTGGCTCGGCCGGGTCTTCTGGACCGGCGCCGCGCTGGTGCTGCTGTGGCCGCTGTGCGTCGCGACCGAGTTCCAGCCGGGCCGACTGTTCGATGCCCGCAGCTTCGCGGTCACGCGCCACTTCCTCGCGAGCTTCCTGCCGCCGGACGTCGAGCCCGGGTTCCTGGCGCTGGTCGCGCGCGAGACCTGGCGCACCGTGGCGATGGCCACCGCCGGCATGACGCTCGCGTTCGCGCTCGCGCTGCCGATGACCTTCGTCTGCGTGCGCGTGCTGTCGATCTCGGCGTTGAGCGGGTCGATGGCGCCGCTGCCGTTCGCGGTCCGCCAGGCCGTGCGCGTGCTGCTGGTCGTGCTGCGCTCGGTGCCCGAACTGGTGTGGGCGCTGGTCTTCGTGCGCGTGGTCGGGCTCGGGCCGACCGCCGGCGTGCTCGCGATCGGGCTCACCTACGGCGGCATGCTCGGCAAGGTCTACGGCGAGATCCTCGAGAGCGGCTCGGCACACGTCTCGCAGACGCTGCTGCGCAACGGCTGCGGCCGGCTGCAGGCGTTCTGGTTCGGGCTGCTGCCGCAGAACGCCGGCGAGCTGATCTCCTACACGGTCTATCGCTGGGAATGCGCAGTGCGCTCGTCGGTGGTCCTCGGCTTCGTCGGCGCCGGCGGGCTCGGCCAGTTGCTCGACGGCTCGCTGAAGATGTTCGCCGGCGGCGAGGTCGCGACGATGCTGATCGTGTTCTTCGGGCTGGTCGCGGTCGCCGATCGCACCAGCACGTGGCTGCGCAGGAACCTCGCATGACCGGGCGCGCGGCGGCGAACCTGCCCTACAAGCTGCCGCCGCCGCTGTTCGACGCCCGCTGCCGCGCGTGCTGGTTCGGGGCCGGTCTGGTGGCGCTTGTCGTCGCGAGCTTCGTGTCGCTCGACCTGCAGTGGGCGCAGTTCTTCTCGCGCGACGCGATGGCCGCGATGGCGCGCTTCGTCGGCGAGTTCTTTCCGCCGGAGACGCGCCCGGCCTTCGTGCGGCAGGTGGTCGCGGCGACCTGGCAGACGCTCGCGATGTCGGCGCTCGGCACCGCGATCGCGGCGGTGCTCGGCCTCCTGCTCGCGCTTCCCGCGAGCCGCCTGCACGCGGGGGCGACGGCCCGGCTGCGCACACCGATGCGTCTCCTCCTGAACGCGCTGCGCGCGGTGCCCGAGCTGGTCTGGGCGAGCCTGCTGCTGATCGCGGCCGGGCTCGGTCCGTTCGCCGGCACGCTGGCGCTCGCCGCCCACACGACCGGCGTGCTCGGGCGGCTCTTCGCGGAGGCGATCGAGAATGCGCCGGACGGCCCGGCCGCGGCGCTGCGCGTGCAGGGCGTGCCCGAAGGCCGCATCTTCTGGTACGCGACGCTGCCCGAGATCGTTCCCCAGCTGACGAGCTACACGCTCTATCGCTGGGAGAACAACATCCGTGCGGCCGCTGTGCTCGGCGTCGTCGGCGCGGGCGGCCTCGGCCAGATGCTCGCGTTCCACATGGCGCTGTTCCAGATGCCGCGCACGGCGACCGTGCTGGTGGCGATGATCGTGCTGGTGGGGATCGTCGACGCGCTCAGCTACGGGCTGCGGCGGTTGCTGACGCGCTAGCGCGCACGCATCCGCGGGGGGCCCTGGGCCCGGGTGTGGTGCTGTCGTGTCGCCCTGCGCTGCGCCATCACGTACCCGCGGATCGCCGCCCGCATCGGGCCGACCTTCAAGTGATCCGCGGTGATCGCCAGCTCGTCGGCCCACGGCAGCACGTCGGGAAGATCGTCGAGGTCGAGGCTGTGCGGGTTCCGTTCTCACGGCATTTCCGTGACGCAGTCGTGTCGGGCGATGGGCGCGCGGTCGATCGACGCGATTCAGGCGACGGCTGATCCGCGAACGCCGTTCGTGGCAATGACCGGTTGCGCGCTTGACCGGTGTGCGGCGCGTCGACGGCGCCAGAAACTGCCCGCTGCACCCCACCCACGCCGCCCGAGGATCCGCGTCATGCCCATCACCATCAACGGTTCGCCGACGCCGGTCCCCGACGACCCTCGTGTCTCCCTGCTCGACCTCCTGCGGGAGCACCTGCACCTGTCCGGCGCCAAGAAGGGCTGCAACCAGGGCGCCTGCGGGGCCTGCACCGTGCTGGTCGACGGACACGAGCGCATCCTGTCCTGCCTCGCGCTGGCGGTGCAGTACGAGGGCCGCTCGATCACGTCGATCGAAGGGCTGGGCGCGAATGGCGCGCTGCATCCGCTGCAACAGAAGTTCGTCGACCACGACGGCTTCCAGTGCGGCTACTGCACGCCCGGACAGATCTGCTCGGCAGTCGGCATGGCGGCGGAACTGAAACGCGGCGTGCCGAGCAATGTCACCGCCGACTTCGCGGCGGAGGTCATCGCGCTCACGCCCGACGAGTTGCGCGAACGCATGAGCGGCAACCTGTGCCGTTGCGGCGCCTACAACGGCATCGTCGCCGCGATCGGCGAGGAGTACGCGGAGGTGGCGCGATGACTCCGTTCACCTTCGCGCGTGCCGCCGATGCGGCCCAGGCCGTGGCGCTCGGCGCCCACCCGCAGGCCCGTTATCTCGGCGGCGGCACCAATCTCGTCGACCTGATGCGCGAGACGATCGAGAAGCCGGCGTCGCTGGTCGACGTGTCCGGCCTGTCGAGCACGATCGAGGAACGCGACGATGGCAGCCTGCTGATCGGCGCGGCCGCCCGCAACACCGCGGTTGCCGAGCATCGCGCGGTGCGCACGCGCTTCCCGGTACTGTCGCGCGCGATCGTCGCCGGGGCATCGGCGCAGATCCGCAACATGGCGACGGTGGGCGGCAATCTCCTGCAGCGCACCCGTTGCAACTACTTCTACGACGACGAAGGCTCGCGCTGCAACAAGCGCACGCCGGGCCAGGGCTGCGACGCGGTCGACGGCTTCAATCGCATCCACGCGATCCTCGGCGCGTCGCCAGCCTGCGTCGCCACCCATCCGTCGGACCTGTGCGTCGCCCTCGCCGCGCTCGGCGCGATCGTGCATCTGCAGGGGACGACCGGCACGCGCACGCTGCCGCTGACCGACCTGCACCGCCTCCCGGAGGACCATCCGGAGCGAGACACGATGCTCGCGCCCGGCGAACTGATCACGGCGATCGCGCTGCCGGCACTCGACTTCGCCGCGCAGTCCACCTATCGCAAGGTCCGCGACCGCGCGAGCTACGCGTTCGCATTGGTCTCGGTGGCGGCCGCCCTCGACATCGAGGACGGCACGATCCGCGACGTGCGGCTCGCCCTGGGCGGCGTCGCGCACAAGCCGTGGCGCGCGTGGCGGGCGGAAGAACTGCTGAAGGGCCAGCCGGCGAACACCGACGCCTTCATGGCCGCTGCCGACGCCGAGCTGCACGACGCGAAGCCGCTGCGCGACAACGGGTTCAAGATCGACCTCGCGAAGCGGACCCTCGTCGCGGTGCTGGGCAGCTTGACGCAACAGGCCACGAAGGGAGCTTCGGCATGAGCGCCATCAAGAACGCAGTGCAGGGCGCCGTCATGACGGTGATGAAGACCGTCGTCGAACACGCGCCCGACGCGCTGATCCCCGGCGGCAAGCCCGACCCGATGATCGCGCGCAGGCACGGCCTGATCGGGCAGCCGGTGTCGCGCATCGACGGCCCGCTGAAGGTGCAGGGCAAGGCCCGCTTCGCGGCCGAGTTTCCGATGGACGGCATGGCCTACGCGGCGCTCGCGTTCAGCACGATCGCGAAAGGCCGCATCGCCACGCTCGACACGAGCGCGGCCGAAGCGGCACGCGGCGTCGTTCTCGTGATGACGCACCGCAATGCCCCGACGATGAAGCCGGCGCCGCTGTTCGGCACCGGCCCCAAGGCAGCCGGCGGCAGCAACCTGCCGGTGATGCAGGACGACAGCATCCACTGGAACGGCGAGCCGATCGCGGTCGTGTTGGCCGAGTCGCAGGAGCAGGCCGATCATGCCGTGTCGCTGATCCGCGCGACCTACGACGTCGAGGCGTCGGTCACGTCGGTGGCCGCGGCGAAGGCGAACGGGACCGAGACCGGCTCGTTCCAGGGCGAGCCGCAGCATGTGGAGACCGGGGATGCGGAAGCGGCGCTGGCCGCCGCGCCGCACCGGGTCGACGCCACGTATCACACGCCGCGCCAGAACCACAACGCGATCGAGCTGCATGCGGCGACGATGGCGTGGAAGGGCGACGAGCTGACGATCCACGACGCGTCGCAGGCGGTGGCGCACATGGCCTTCTCGATGGCCGAGATCTTCGGCATGAAGGAAGAGCAGGTGCACGTCACGTCGCCGTACGTGGGCGGCGGCTTCGGCGGCAAGACGCTGTGGCAGCACCAGGTGCTCGGCGCCGCGGCATCGAAGCTCGCCGGTCGGCCGGTGCGCATCATGCTGACCCGCGAAGGCGTCTACCGCATCGTGGGCGGGCGGACCAGCACCGAGCAGCGCGTCGCCATCGGCGCGCAGGCGGACGGCACCTTCGACGCGCTGATCCACACCGGCACCGTGACGATGACCGCGCACAACGCGATGCCCGAGCCGTTCATCGTCGGCACGCGGTGCATGTATTCGGCCGGTGCATTCGAGCTCGACGTGCAGGTCGGCAAGATGGACATGATCGCCAACACGTTCATGCGCGCGCCCGGCGAGTCGGTGGGCACCTTCGCGCTCGAGAGCGCGATCGACGAGCTGGCCGCCGAGATGGGCATGGACCCGATCGCGCTGCGGCTCAAGAACGAGCCCGGGAAGGACCCGACGACCGGGATGGCGTTCTCGTCGCGCCATCTGGTCGAGGCCTATCGCGCCGGCGCCGACAAGTTCGGCTGGAGCGCGCGGCATGCGGAGCCGGGCACGCAGCGCGATGGGGAGTGGCTGGTCGGCATGGGCGTGGCGAGCGCGACCTATCCGTACTACCGCATGCCGGGCGGCGCGGCGCGCATCGTCCTCACGAAGGGCGACGGCGACGACGTGTCGGTGAAGGTCGAGATCGCGGCCCACGAGATGGGCATGGGCACGGCGACCGTGCACACGCAGGTCGCGGCCGAGCGGCTCGGACTGCCGATGGACCGGGTGCAGGTCTGCTACGGCGACTCGCGCTTTCCCGGCGTCGTGCTCGCGGGCGGCTCGCAGCAGACCGCGTCGATCGGCAGCGCCGTGATGGTGGCGCAGGCCACGTTGTTCGAGGAGCTGCTCAAGCATGCGGACAAGGACTCGCCGCTGCACGGCCTGAAGCCCGATGCGGTCGAGGGCCGCGACGGTGCGCTCTGCAGCATCGAGGATCCGTCGAAGCAGGAGACCTACGCGTCGCTGCTGGCGCGCGCGAAGCTCGACGAGCTGACGGTCGAGGGCGAGGCGCCGCCGCCGCTCGAGATGCAGCACTGGTCGATGCATTCCTACGGCGCGCAGTTCTGCGAGGTGCGCGTCAACAGCGTGACCGGCGAAGTGCGCGTGAGTCGCTTCCTCGGCTCGTTCGACTGCGGTCGCATCCTCAACGCGAAGACCGCGGCGAGCCAGTTCCGGGGCGGCATCGTGATGGGCCTCGGCCTCGCGCTGATGGAGGAGACGCAGTTCGACGAACGCAACGGACGCGTGATGAACCCCAGCCTCGCCGAGTACCACGTGCCGGTGCACATGGACGTCCCCGACATCGATGTGATCTGGACCGACATCGCCGATCCGCACGCGCCGATGGGCGCGCACGGCATCGGCGAGATCGGCATCACCGGCGTCGGTGCCGCGGTCGCGAACGCGATCTACAACGCGTGCGGCAGGCGCGTGCGCGACCTGCCGATCACGCTCGACAAGCTGCTTTGAGTGTCGTGCCCTTCCCTTCGGGGAAGGGTGACGCGTCGGGTGACGTCACGGGCCACTAGAATGCGGCCCATGGAGACCCCCAGGATGATCGGCCTCGATGCCGACGACACCCTCTGGCACAACGAGACCTTCTATCGGGTGTCGCACGAGCGCTTCGTGTCGCTGCTCGCCCCGTGGGCCGACACGGCCGAAGTGGAGGCTGCCTTCCGCGAAGTCGAGGAACGCAATCTCCTGATCTACGGCTACGGCGCCAAGGGCCACACGCTGTCGATGATGGAGACCGCGCTGCAACTCGGCGGGCCCGGGCTGCCCGCGAAGACGCTCGCGGACATCTTCGACGTCGGCCGCGACCTGATGCGGCATCCGATGCAGACCTTCGACGGGGTCGCCGACGCGCTCGTGCGCCTCAAGACGATCGCGCCGCTGGTGCTGATCACCAAGGGCGACCTGTTCCACCAGGAGACCAAGCTCGCCGCCTCGGGACTGGGCAGCCTCTTCTCGGGTGTGGAGATCGTCAGCGAGAAGAGCGTCGACACCTACCGGCGCGCGTTCCAGCGCCATGGCGTGCGACCCGAGTACGCGCTGATGGCCGGCAACTCGGTGCGCTCCGACATCCTGCCCGCTCTCGAGGCCGGCTGCTTCGCGGTCCTGATCCCGTATCCGGTGGTGTGGATCCACGAGGCCGCGGAGACGCCGGTCGATCACCCGCGGTTTCGCGAATGCGAATCGATGACGACGATGGCGGACTGGCTGTCGACGTCGGTCCATGCGGTGGGTTGAACGGCGCGCGGTCCGCGGTCCGATGAACGCCGACGCATGACCGAACCGCGGCCTTCGCCTTGGGGGGGGCGGCCACCGCGGGCGGGCTGCTCGCCAGCATTCTGTCGATGGCGTTCATGGCGAAGGCGGCCCGGCCCGCGCCCGGGAACTAGCGCGCGACCGACTGCACGCGCGCCGCGTTCAAGGCAGCCCGGCGCCGCCCGACGATCCGTACACCTGTCCCGTCGCGTAGCTCGCATCCGCCGCGGCGAGCTGCACGTAGATCGATGCGAGTTCCGCCGGCTGGCCGGGCCGCCCCATCGGCGTCTGCCCGCCGAACTTCTCGAGCTTCTCCTGGCTCGCGCCGCCGCTGACCTGCAGGGGCGTCCAGATCGGACCGGGGGCCACGCCGTTGACGCGAATGCCCTTCGACGCGAGCTGCTTGCCGAGCGAACGCACGTAGTTCGTCGTCGCCGCCTTCGTCATCGCGTAGTCGTAGAGGTCGGGCGTCGGATCGGTCGCCTGCTCCGACGTCGACGCGATGATCGTCGCGCCCGGCGGCAGGTGCGGGATCGCCGCCTTGAGGATCCAGAAGGGCGCGTAGATGTTGGTCTTCATCGTGGCGTCGAAGGCCTCGGACGTGATGTCGAGCAACGAGTCGTGGGCCTGCTGGCGCCCCGCGTTGCTGACCACGATGTCGAGTCCGCCGAGCTGCTTGACGGCGTCGGCCACGAGCTCCTTGCAGAAGGCCTCGTCGCGCAGGTCGCCCGGCAACGCGATGCCCTTGCGGCCCTCGGCCTGGATCAGGGCGATCACCTCGCGGGCATCGGCTTCCTCGGTCGGGTAGTAGTTGATCGCGACGTCGGCGCCTTCGCGCGCGTAGGCGATCGCCGCGGCCCGGCCCATCCCGCTGTCGCCGCCGGTGATCAGTGCCTTGCGGCCGAGCAGCCGGCCCGATCCGCGGTAGCTCTCCTCGCCGTGATCGGGGCGCGGGTCCATGCGGCTGGCGAGTCCCGGCCATTCCTGCGTCTGTCCCTTGAAGGGCGGCTTCGGATACCTGGTGCGGGGATCGGTCAGGGGCACTGCCGTCGTTTCTGCCGGCGTCGTCCTGACCGCGTCGCGTCGCGTGAAATGCATTCCGTCGTCCATGATGCTCTCGCGGTTGGTGGATCCAGACCCGGAGGGATCGGGCATTGGCGACGAGGATGCAGACTTCGTCGCGTCCGGCCTGTCGGACACGCAGCCAAAAGATCGAAGGATCGACGACGACCCCGCGTCGAGCCGAGCGAACCAATCCGCGTCGGCCGTGGTCTCGATGGCATCAGCGCATCGTCACGACGTGCCGTTCCCGACAACTTCAGGAGTGCTCCCCATGATGACCAAGGACCAGCCGGTGTGGCTGATCACCGGCTGCTCGACCGGCTTCGGTCGCGAACTCACCACCCTCGTGCTCGAGCGCGGCTGGAGCGCGGTGGTCACCGCGCGCAACGTGGCACAGGTGGAATCGTTCGCCACGCAGTACGGCGACCGGGCGCTGGTGCGCGCTCTCGATGTCACGCTGCCCGAGCAGATCGATCGGGTGGTGCGCGACGCGCAGCAGCACTTCGGCCGCATCGACGTGCTCGTCAACAACGCGGGCTACGGCTACCTCGCAGCGATCGAGGAAGGCGAGGACGAGGCCGTACGCGCGATGTTCGAGACCAACGTCTTCGGACTGATCGCTGCCCGGCAAGGTCGCGCTCGAACTCGCGCGGAAGAAGGTCGCGCGCCTGACCGACGACTTCGATGCGTGGGAGAAGACGACCTTGGGGGCGGATTTTCCCGCCTGATCGAGCGACGTCGGTCGAGCGGGCCTGCGCTACAGTTCCTTGTCGAGGGGTAGCAGCGTCAGCGCGTCGACCTGCAGCTTCTGCAGCGCCGACTTCGACGGCTCGGCGTCGTAGCGCGCGGGCGTGCCGTTCTCCACCGTTTCCCAGAGCAGTTGCGCGGGCGCCTTGCCGTCGAGCGCGAGGTGGTACGCGTTCTCCGGCGCCACCATCGCGGTGAAGCGCGTGACGAGTTGCTGCGCGAGGACGTCGCTGTCGATGATCAGCCCGATCTCGGTGTTCAGGTGCATGGAGCGCTGGTCGAAGTTCATCGAGCCGATGAAGACCTTGCGGCGATCGAAGATGAACATCTTGCCGTGCAGCGAATAGTTGCCGTAGCTGGAGATCTCGGCCGTCTGGCCGCTGCCGCGGGCGTTGCCCAGGACCGCGCGGATCTCGTAGAGGTCGATGCCTTTCTCGAGCAGCGGCACGCGGTAGTGCATGTAGCCGGCCTGCGCGGCGGGCACGGTGTTCGACTCGAGCGAGTTGGTCAGCAGGCGGACCGCGACGCCGCGGTCGCGCAGTCCCTGGAACAGCTGCATGCCTTCCGGGCCGGGCACGAGGTAGGGCGTGATCATCAGCAGTTCGCCCCGGACCGCGGCCGTGGTCGCCGCGACCGGACGCTCCATGAGCGCACCGACGCGCCAGCCCTTCTCGATCTTCCGCTTGTCGGGGCTGTCGCAGACGACGCTCCAGCCGGCCCACACCAGCGGCAGCCGGCCCGACAGCAGGCCCGCGAGCGGTTCGCCGGCGGCGATCTTCGGCCTGTAGTCCTTGCCGTCGGGCAACGGCCGGTCGCGACCCTCGACGAGTTCCTGCCGGTAGGCCGCGAGCGCGGCGGCCTTCGGCTTGCCGGACCCGAGCGCGGCCACGGGGATCGCGACATCGCTGTTCCAGAAGTCGTCGAACTTCGTCGAGAGCTCGCGCACGACCGGCCCGGCGGCGAAGACGTCGTCGTCGGCGAACTGGCGGTCCGGATCGACCTGGAAGTACTCGTCGGCGATGTTGCGGCCGCCGACCAGCGCGACGGCGTTGTCGGCCACGAACAGCTTGTTGTGCATGCGGTAATCGAGCTGGTCCGAGCGCGTCACGAACTCGATCGCGCGCAACGCCTTGTTGTGACCGCGGTAGACGAACGGATTGAAGACGCGCACCTCGATATCGGGATGCGCGTCGAGCAGCGCGATGTGCTCGTCGCCGGCGACCGTCTCGCCGTCGTCGACCAGGATGCGCACGTGGACGCCCCGATCGGCCGCGCGCAGCACGGCATCGGCAATCCGGCGGCCGGTGTCGTCGCTGCGCAGAATGAAGTACTGCAGGTCGAGCGAACGTTCCGCGGCGTCGGCCATCTCGACCCGCGTCAGGAAGCCGTCGACGCCCACTGGCAGCAGGCGGAACGCCGAGGCGCCGGCGTGTGTGGCAGTCGCGACGGCGAGCGCCTTGCCGCTGCGGGTCGTGTCGGGACGATCGAATGCGTTCGACGCCGTCTTCGGAAAACCGGATCCCGGCGGCAGCGAGGCGCAACCTGTCTGCAGGGCGAGGACGGCGACGACACAGAACAGGCGAAGGTGCATGGCTTGGACGGTCCGCGGCCACGCGTCGGCAGCGGAGTGCGTGAAAGATTGATGGATGTGAGGCTCCGCGGCGAATCGATGCCGCGTTGAAACTTCCGACGGATCGCCAGCTCACGGCGACCGCGCAGCGCGTTCGCTGGGAGCTTGCCGGTCAGCCGGGATAGACGACCTTCAGCAATTGACGAGCCATCCGCCGGCGCTACCCTGCCGATCCGTCGCCTCGCAGGCCCTGGATTGTCGCGAAGTGTCAAGCCGCGCGACATTCCCCTGGAGGGCGCGTTGGTGTCCGCAGGCTAGTCGACGGCTCGCCCGGGAACGCGCCTCAGCGCGGGACCGGCGCCGGATTGGCGGCCGGGGCAGCGGGTACGGGCCGGGCCGCTGCGGCCGCCGCTTCCTTGTCCTTGACCTTGTTGCGGTGGTGATTGATGGCGCAGCCGGCAACCGCGCCGACGACGGCATGGTGTCCTGCCACGTGGCCGGCCACGCCGCCGACTGCAGCGCCCGACACACATCCCTTGGCGTGCACCGGAGCGGCAGCGAATGCCAGCGTCAGTGCGATGCACGAACCGATCAATGCGTTGTTCATGAAATCCCCCTCGCGTCAGCGAACAGGTCCTGCTTGTTGGTGGCACGGGATGCGCGGCATCCCGATACGGTCATGCAGTCGAGCGGACGCTGCGGCCTCGACGGTGCAGCGTCCTCCGCTCGATGCTTACTTGCCGATGTTGCTGGCCGCGTCCTTGGCCGCTTCGGCGTGCGCGTGCGCCTTGGCCTTGTGAACCTTGGCCTTGACCTTGTGCACGGTCGACTTCGGCTCGCCGGTGACGGCACCGGCGACGCTCTGTCCGGCCTGCTCGGTCTTCTCGACGGTCGCCTTGGCGCCTTCCTTGACGGTGGTGCCGACTTGAGCGAACGCGGCGCCGGAAATCAGCAGGGCTGCGGCGGTGACGATGATCTTGTTCATGAGGTTCTCCTGAATTTTTGAGGGGATGCCGACGGCGCGATGCCGTCGGTGACTGCCGATGTCTTGCTCGTTCGTCCGAAGACTTGCGACTTACTTGACCGCTTCCTTCGCCGCTGCCTTGGCGCCGGTCGCATCCTTGTGCGCCTTGGCCTTGTGGACCTTGGCCTTGGCCTTGTGGATGGTCTTCTCCGGCTGGTCGCTCACGGCGGCCTGCGTGCTTTCCTTCGCCTGCTTGGCCTTCTCGGCGGTGGCGCTGGCGCCTTCCTTGACGGCCGTACCGGCTTGCGCGAAGCACGCGCTGGAGACCAGCAGGGCTGCAGCGGCGGCGATGAACTTGTTCATGTGATTTTCTCCAAAAGTCGATATCGCAAGGCAGAGCGGCCAATCCGCCACTGCGTGATTCGAAGTCACTCAACGCCGCAGTCTTCAGACGGTTGACGGGGCGATGAACGGGTCGACCGCATGCATCGCGATCCGGCTCGCAGGTTCCGATGCACCGCAGCTTTGCGCTGTAGGCGCCAGCCTGATCGCGGCCTGTCACTTTTCTTTTTTGCCGTCCGCGTGTCGAACGATCGCGGGGTCGTTCGTTGTAGGAGGGATCGCACGACGGACACTGGTTTGCCCCTCAACGCGTGGTCGCCGTGCGAAATGGAGAGTCAGATGACCGATCGACGATCTGCCCTGGAGCTCGCGCAGTCCGCGAGCAAGCCAATCCGAACGACAGCGCCGAACGGGTCGCTGCGGCGACGGCCTCGGCCTCGTAGAAGTGCTCGGTGAAGGCGACCGGCGAGTGCAGGCAGGTCAGCGACGATGCGTTGAGTATGCCGAAGCGGTCCGCGCGGCGGCGCGGGCGCCACTGCGCAGCCCGCCTGTGGCTGCCATGCCGAGGGTCAGCGCGCGCGACGCCGGATCGCCGCGACGATCAGGCCGAGCCCGAGGAACACGAGGGCCATCGTCGACGGCTCGGGAACCACCCGCGCGTCGAGCCGCACGCCGAAGGTCAGCGGCCGCGACGTCGCGACGTAGCCGCTGCCGGCGTCGAACGCGGTGCGGGCCAGGGGATTCGGCGCGCCGACGTCGAGCAGTGCGCCGGTGATGCTCGCGGAACCGAGCGTGTCGGCGGCGCCGACCTCGAAGGCGATCCAGTAGCTGCCGGGACCGACGAGCCAGCCGCTCAGGCCGCTCGCGCCGTTCCAGCCGTCGGCCCCGTAGGTGGCGGTGGTCGTGTAGCGGGTCGCGCCCGGCACGTTCGCGGCGTTGTCGTAGAGCGACACGGTGAAGGTCTCGCCCGCGGCGCCGCCGAGCAGGTGGGCGAAGGCGGACTGGATCAGCGCGTTGGTCGTGAACGACACCTGGCCGGCATAGAAGTCGTTGGCGTCCAGCGCGAGGGCGCCGATCTCCTGGCCGTTCGGCGTGCCGGTGTCGACGGTGTGGGCGGATGCGGGCGCGTGGACGGCGAGCGTGGCCGCCGTGACGAGGGTGAGCAGCGAGGCGAGAAGGTTCTTCATCGTCGTCGTCCGGTCAGGGCAGCGTGACCTGCTGCAGAAGCGACGTCGGACCGAAGCCCGCATCGAAGCCGTAGCCGAGGATGTCGACGCCGCCGTCGGCGTGCAGGCGTACGGTGGCCCACGCGTAGTCGCGGTCGGTGGACGGGTTGACCGTGACGTCGGTGGCCTTCGCGTCGAACGGCGAGCCGCCCGAGCCGACGATCACCTGGTATGCGCCGCCGCGCGGGCGCGAGATGTTGAAGATGTGCTCGTGGCCGCAGAAGTAGGTCGCGCCGTAGGTCTCGATCACGTCCCAGAACGCGTCGCGGGCGGCGATCGTGCCCGGTGCGGCGTCTAGTCCGCCCGGGGGTGTCGCAGTGTTGGCGAGGTAGGCGTAGGTGTAGGCGGGCTTGTGGCCGAACACGAAGTTGCGGCGGATGCCGCGACCCTGCGCGCTGGCGAGGTCGGTCGCCAGCCAGCGGGTCGGCGCGTGCGCGTCGTTGCCGACCGGGTCGGTGTTGATGACGACGAAGTGAGCACCCTTGTAGTCGAAGCTGTACGACAGCTTGCTCTGGTCGGTCGTCAGGCCGTCGGGGCTGGCGCCCGCGGACGGACCGTAGGCGATGTTCTGCGGCGCCGTGCCGAAGAGGTTCGTGAAGCGCGTCGTGTCGACCACCAGGTCGCCCATGTTGGCGACGTAGGCGTTCTCGTTCTCGACCTTGGCGGTCTTGCCGCAGGCCTTGCATTCGGTCTCGTGGTTGCCGGCGACCGGGAACACGTAGGTGCCCGTCTCCATCACCGTCGAGACGACGCCGCGCCAGAACGCGTACTGCTGGTAGAAGCGCAGCAGGTCGCTGCCGACGATGTCGGCGACCGACGCGGGCGGCGTCGGTCCGGAGATCGCGGTCTGCGTCGGATTCGTGGTGTAGCCGAAGCCCGCCCAGCCGTAGCCGTGCACCAAGTCGCCGTTGAAGAACAGCAGGCTCGCCTTCTGGGTCTGCACGGTGCGCAGGATGCGCGTGAAGGCCTTGGTGTTCTGCAGCCAGATCGCGTCCTGCCCGGATAGCGTCTGCCCCACGCTCGCCCTGTCGAAGGTCACCGGATCCTGGCGCGAGTCGCCGACGGTGGAGAAGGTCAGCACCACGGGCGCGGTGCTCTGCGCGTGGGCAGGCAGCGCGGCGAAGCAGCCGAGGACAGCGGCGAACACGACCAGGCCACGATGCGCGGCACGGCCCGTGGGACGAGCGGTTTGGAACATGGGGACTCCCTGATACCGGACGGTCGAGCGCTCGTTCGCGTGGTTCTTGTGCCCATCACGACAGCGTGGAGGCGGACGGTACGAGGCCCGTGTGACCGTGGCGAGTCGGACCCGCAAGCGCAGACGACCGAGGGGAGTCGGGGCGGTCGGGGGACGCGCGCCTGACCGCAGTGCGGACTCTTTACGAGCGGGGCTCGAAGCGCAGTGCCGAGCGCGCCTTCGCCTTCGCCGCTTCGACCTCGCGGCTCTTCGGCACCCCGTTCGTGACCAGCGACGCGATCAGCCGGCTGGCCGTGCGCGCGACCTCGTCGACCGCCTGGTCGAAGGCTTCGGCGTTGGCCTGCGACGGCGCGGAGAACCCCGACAGCTTGCGGACGAACTGCAGCGACGCGTCGCGGATCTCGCGCTCGGTCGCCGGGGGATCGAAGTTGAACAGCGTGCGGATGTTGCGGCACATGGCGTTCTCCTGGCGCGCCGCGCGCGGCAGATCAGTTGACGGGGGTCGGCAGCGGCCGTTTCGCGAACCACGCCGCGACGTTGTCGATCACGAGCTGGCCCATTGCGGTCCGCGTGGCATGCGACGCGCTGCCGACATGTGGCTGCAGTACGACCTGGTCGAGCGCGAACAGCGCCTCGGGCACGCGCGGCTCGTCGGCGAACACGTCGAGTCCGGCGCCGCCGAGACGGCCGTCGACCAGCGCTGCGACCAGCGCCGGCTCGTCGACCACCGAGCCGCGCGCGATGTTGACGAATACGCCATCGGGACCGAGCGCCTCGATGACGGCCTGGCCGATGATCCCGCGGGTCGCATCGCCGCCGGGGCACGCGGCGACGAGGATGTCCGATGCCTTCGCGAGTTCGACGGGGTCGGCGTGGTAGGGGAACGCCAGGTGCTTGTCGTTCGGTCCCTGGTACGCGATGCCGAGCCCGAAGGCCTGCGCACGCTTCGCGATCGCCTGCCCGATGCGGCCCATGCCGACGATGCCCATCGTCTTGCCCTGCAGGCTCGCGGTCAGCGGCAGCGCGCCCTGGAGCCACGCGCCGGAGCGCACGTGCCGGTCGCCGGCCGCGACGCGGCGCACGGTGGCCAGCACGAGCGCCAGCGCGAGGTCCGCGACATCCTCGGTCAGCACGTCGGGCGTGTTGGTGACCTTGATGCCGCGGGTGGTGGCGGCGGTGACGTCGACCGCATCGACGCCGACCGCGAAGCACGCGATCAGCTTCAGCTTCGGCAGCGCCTGCATCTCGGCCGCCTTCATGCCGCGACCGCCCGGCGTGACGACGGTGTCGATGCGGTCGGCGAGCGTGGCGAGCATCGCGGACTGATCCGCGGCCTCCCACAGCCGATGCATCGTGTAGGTCGCGTCGAGGTGCTGCTGCGTCGGTCCGTAGATCGGCGCCATCAACAGGATCTCGGGCTTCATGACGCCTTCCACGCGACGACGCGCTGCGTCTGCGTGCCGAGGCGGTCGATGCCGAGCGTCATCACATCGCCCGGCTCGAGGAAGCGTTGCGGCTTCATGCCCATGCCGACGCCGGGTGGCGTGCCGGTCGTGATCAGGTCGCCCGGCATCAGCGTGACGAAGCGGCTCAGGTACGCGACCAGGTGCGCGCAGCCGAAGATCATCGTCGCGGTGTTGCCGGTCTGGCAGCGCTGGCCGTTGAGGTCGAGCCACAGGCCGAGGGCCTGCGGATCGCCGACCTCGTCGGCCGTGACCATCCACGGCCCGACGGGCCCGAAGGTGTCGCAGCCCTTGCCGCGATCCCACTGGCTGCCCCGCTCGAGCTGGAAGTGGCGTTCGGAGACGTCGTTGACCAGCACGTAGCCGGCGACGTGGGCCAGCGCCTGATCCTCGGACACGTATTGCGCCCTCGTGCCGATGACGATGCCGAGCTCGACCTCCCAGTCGAGCTTGGTCGAGTCGATCGGCTGGATCACGTCGTCGTCGGGGCCGCACAGGCAGCTGATCGCCTTCGTGAAGAGGATCGGCTCGGCGGGGATCGGCATGCCGGCCTCGGCCGCGTGGTCGGAGTAGTTCAGGCCGACCGCGAGGAACTTGCCCACGCGCGCGACCGGCGTGCCGAGGCGCGTGCCCGCATCGACCAGCGGCAGCGAGGCCGGATCGATCGCGCGCAGCTTCGCGAGCGCGGCCGGCGCGAGCTGGCTGCCGTCGAGGTCGTCGATGACGCCGGACAGGTCGCGGATGCGGCCGTCGGCATCGAGCAGGCCGGGTTTCTCGTGGCCCGACGGGCCGTGTCGCAGCAGTTTCATGGGGGTCTCGAACGAAAGGGGGATCGCGGGGTGAGCGCGGACGAAAGCGCGCGGCCGCAAGCGCAGCCTACAGCGACATGCCGCCGTCGACGAACAGGGCCTGACCGGTGATGAACGACGACTCGCTCGATGCGAGGAACACGAAGGTCTCGGCGACCTCGGCGGCCGACGCGAGGCGGCCCATCGGCTGGCGGTTGACGAAGTCGGTGCGCGCCTGGACCGGATCGGCGAACGCGTTGATGCGATCGCCGAGCGACGGCGTGTCGACGGTCCCCGGACACACGCAGTTGCAGCGGATGCCCTGCTTGACGTGATCGAGCGCCACCGCGCGCGTGAAGCCCACCACCGCGGCCTTGCTCGCCGCGTACGCGAGCCGGTTCGGCGCCGCCTTGTGCGCGCCGAGCACCGACGACATGTTGACGATCGTGCCGCCGCCGTTCGCGATCATCTTCGGCAGCATCGCCTTGGTCATCACGAACATGCTGCGCACGTTGAGATCGAAGCTCCGGTCCCAGTCGGCTAGCGTGCAGTCGAGAATCGATCCCTGATGCACGTATCCGGCGCAGTTGAAGAGCACGTCAACGGCACCGAGTGCGTCGACAACCTTGTGCACGGCGCTGTGGTCGAGGACATCCAGCGTCCAGGTCTCGATGTCGGGATTGATGTCGTTCAGCGAATCGACGTTCTGCGTGTTGATGTCGGTCGCGTGGACCTTCGCGCCTTCGCGCGCGAATGCGAGCGCGGCTGCACGTCCCATGCCTTGTCCCGCCGCGGTCACGAGGATGCGCTTGCCCTTCAATCGATCGGTCATAACTTGGAGGGTCAGTGGTTGTCGCGCGGGACGAACGCGCCGAACGCGTCCCCCTCCGGTTCCGGCTCGTCCGGTCGCGGCACGAACGCGCCGCGGCGCCCGACCAGGAAGTCGAGGTCGGCGCCCTGGTCGGCCTGCAGCACGTGGTCGACGTAGAGCTTCCAGTAGCCGCTGCCGAGCGGCGGCGCGGGGCGCACCCAGTGCTTCAGTCGCTCCGCGAGTTCGGCGTCGGAAATGTCGAGATGCAGCCGCCGCCCGGGCACGTCGAGCTCGATGAAATCGCCGGTGCGCACGGCCGCAAGCGGCCCGCCGTCGGCGGCCTCGGGCGTCGTGTGCAGCACCACCGTGCCGTACGCGGTGCCGCTCATGCGTGCGTCGCTGATGCGGACCATGTCGGTGATGCCCTTGCGCAGCACCTTCGGCGGCAGCGGCATGTTGCCGACCTCGGCCATGCCCGGGTAGCCCTTGGGTCCGCAGTTGCGCAGCACCATCACGCAGGTCTCGTCGATGTCGAGGTCCTCGTCGTCGATGCGCGCGTGGAACTCCTCGATCGTGTCGAAGACCACGGCGCGACCGCGATGGACCATCAGCGACGGCGTCGCGGCGCTCGGCTTGATGATCGCGCCGCGCGGCGCGAGATTGCCGCGCAGCACCGCGATGCCGGCATGCGGCTTGAACGGATCGTCGAACGGCCTGATGACCTCGACGTTGAAGTTCTCCGCGTCGGCGATGTTCTCGCCCACCGTGTGGCCGTTCGCGGTCACCGCGTCGAGATGCAGCAGCGACGCGATCTCCTTCATCACCACCGGCAGGCCGCCCGCGTAGCAGAAGTCCTCCATCAGGTGCGTGCCCGATGGCTGCAGGTTGACCAGGCAGGGCAGCTCGCTGGCGAGGCGGTCGAAGTCGTCGATGTTCAACGGCACGCCGAGACGCCCGGCCATCGCGATCAGGTGGATGACCGCATTGGTCGAGCCGCCGATCGCCGCGAGCGTGACGATCGCGTTCTCGAAGGCTGCGCGCGTGAGGACGGTCGACAGCCGCTGGTCCTCGTGGACCATGTCGACGATGCGTCGTCCGGCCATGCGCGCGAGCACGTTGCGGCGGCCGTCGACCGCGGGATACGCGGCGTTGCCGGGCAGCCCGAGCCCGAGCGCCTCGACCATGCACGCCATCGTGCTGGCGGTGCCCATCGTCATGCAGTGGCCGTGGCTGCGATGCATGCAGCTCTCGGCGTCGAAGAACTGCTCGATCTTCAGCGTGCCCGCGCGCACCTGCTCGCTCATGCTCCACACGCCGGTGCCCGAGCCGAGCTCGGTGCCGCGCCACTTGCCGTTGAGCATCGGGCCGCCCGACACGCCGATGGTCGGCAGGTCGGCGCTGCCTGCGCCCATCACCAGCGACGGCGTGGTCTTGTCGCAGCCCATCAGCAGCACGACGCCGTCGATGGGATTGCCGCGAATCGACTCCTCGACGTCCATGCTCGCGAGGTTGCGATAGAGCATCGCGGTCGGCCGCAGCAGCGTCTCGCCGAGCGACATCACCGGGAACTCGAGCGGGAAGCCGCCGGCCTCGTAGACGCCGATCTTGACCTGCTCGGCGAGCCCGCGGAAATGCGAGTTGCACGGCGTCAGCTCGCTGAAGGTGTTGCAGATGCCGATCACCGGGCGGCCGTCGAACTGGTCGTGCGGCACGCCCTTGCCCTTGACCCAGCTGCGGTAGTTGAACCCGTCGCGGTCCTGGCGGCCGAACCATTGCTGGCTGCGGAGCTCCTCGGGCTTGCGGCGTTTCTTCGGGGGGGCGTCCTGCGTCATGGTGTCGGTCGGGCAGGCGAAGCGCGTGTCGAAGCGGGTTTTGCCGCGGGCGCCAGAGCGCCGGCGATGTTGAGCGTGGTGATGAGGGCGTCGACGCGCGCCGCCATGAAGCCTGGACGGACGTTGTCGACGTCCGCGATCTCCAGCACGGTTCCGCGCCCGCGGTCGTCCGCCGGCCATGGCACGTCGCCGGCCGGCACGCCGGTGGTCGCGAACGACACCCAGCGGTCTCCGGTCCGCCGCTCGACGGCATGATCGGTGGCCGTCGGCGCGGCAGCCAGGCAGCGACAGGCGTCGGTCGTGCCGAACACGAACGGCACCTCGGCGCCGTGACCCGCACCGGGCGCGCTCGCGTGGTCGAAGTAATAGCGGAAGGTCGGTGCCCGACTGGCGTGCAGGAACGCGATGCGCCGCACGAAGGCGGTGAAGACCGCGTCGCGCGCGACCTGGCGTCCCAGTTCCGCATCGTCGTCGATGCCCGGATAGAGGCGTGCGACCAGGCCCTTCCCGCGACCGAGTTGCGCGACCAGTGCGGCCGGGCGGATGCCGAATGCGAGGGCGACGCTCGCATCGTCGCCGTTGCTGCCGATCATCAGCGGCAGCGGCGCCTCGCGTCCCCGGCGGAAGGCCTGCAACAGCGGTACCGGGACGGCCGCGTCCCCGACCACGAAGGTCGGCGCGAGCGACAGTCCCTTGCCTTCCAGCGCTGCGTAGCGCTCTGCCGGAATGCTGCGCAGGGCTTCGAGCGTCGCCCGCGCGCCCGGAAGGCCGAGCGCGGACGCGACCGCTGAACCGACGCCGACCGCCTTCGTGCGGGTCGCACTCGGCACGCCGTAAGGACTCTGCGCGATCGCGCGGGTGAAGAGACCGCTCGCGAGCGGCGATGCCATCAGCGCGAGGACGCTCTCGGCGCCCGCCGATTGGCCGAACACGGTGACGTTGCCCGGGTCGCCACCGAATGCGGCGATGTTCTGGCGGACCCACCGCAGCGCGGCGATCTGGTCGAGCAGGCCGAAGTTGACCGGGCCGCCGGGTCGCGTCCGCTCGAGCGACGGATGCGCGAAGAAGCCGAGCGGGCCGAGCCGGTAGTTGACCGTGACGACGACGACGCCGCGCCGCGCGAACGCCGAACCGTCGTAGATCGCCAGCCCGCCGCTGCCGAAGATCAGCGCGCCGCCATGCAGCCACACCATGACGGGACGCTTCGCTTGCGGGTCGGCAGCAGGGGTGAACACGTCGACGAAGAGGCAGTCTTCGTCGAGCCGGCCGGGATCGCCGCCGCCCTCGAGCGACAGGCCTCGCTTCTGCGGACAGGCGGCACCCGCCTCGAGCGCGGCCCGCTCTCCGGTCCAGGGCGTGACCGCCTGCGGTTCCTGCCAGGGCAGCGCGCCGACCGGCGCAGCGGCATAGGGCAGCCCGCGAAAGACCGTGACGTCCGCGAGCCGCTGACCCCGCACCGGGCCTGAAGCGGTGTCGACGCGCTCGACCGCGGCGCGTGCGGCGATCGGCGTCAGCGCGAATGACAGCGACGCGACGACCAGTGTGCCGATGACGACGCGCATCGATCGGTTGCGGGCGCCAGGGACGTGGGCGGCTCGGCGGTCGTCGCTCACGGGCGGCTCACTCCTTCACGGACCCGGTCAACCCCGACACGTAGTACTCGACGAAGAACGAATAGACGAAGGCCACCGGCAGCGAGCCGAACAGCGCGCCGGCCATCAGCGGGCCCCATTGATACACGTCGCCCTGCACGAGTTCCGTGACGACGCCGACCGGCATCGTCTTGTACTCCGACGACGAGATGAACGTCAGCGCGTAGATGAACTCGTTCCACGACAGCGTGAACGCGAAGATGCCCGCCGAGATCAGCCCCGGCACCGCGAGCGGCAGCACGATCTTGGTCAGGATCTGCCAGCGCGAGGCGCCGTCGATCAGCGCGCACTCCTCGAGCTCGAACGGGATCGAGCGGAAGTAGCCCATCAGCAGCCACGTGCAGAACGGGATCAGGAACGTGGGATAGGTGAGGATCAGCGCCATCCGCGTGTCGAACAGGCCGAGCTTGAAGACCACGTTCGCGAGCGGGATGAAGAGGATCGTCGGCGGCACCAGGTACGCGAGGAAGATGCCCAGCCCGACGTGCTTCGCGCCGCGAAAGCGCAGCCGCTCGATCGCGTACGCGGCGAGCACCGACGCGAACAGCGAGAAGACCGTCGACACCACCGACACCAGCACCGTGTTCCACAGCCACGCGGGGAACTCGGTCTTGAACAGCAGCGTGTGGAAGTGGACCAGCGTCGGCTTGATGACCCAGAACGGATTGCCGTCGCGCGACAGCAGCTCGGCATCGGGCTTCACCGCGGTGATCGCCATCCAGTAGAACGGGAACAGCAGCACGATCAGGAACACGATCAGCGGCAGGTACGCGGTCATGAACATCCGCAGCCGCGTGTCGAGGAAGCCCATGCCGACGGTGTCCGTCGTGTCCGCCGTCTTCACTTGTCTGCCCCTCCCTGTTGCCAAGCGCGGCGCTGCAGGCCGAAGAAGCTGAACAGGATCGCCGCGAGCAGGAACGGCACCATCGCGATCGAGATCGCGGCGCCCTCGCCGAGCGCGCCGCCGTTGATCGCGCGCTGGAACGCGAGCGTCGCCATCAGGTGGGTGGCGTTGAGCGGACCGCCGCGCGTGATGACGTAGATCAGCTGGAAGTCGGTGAACGTGAACAGCACCGAAAACGTCATGACCACGGCGATGATCGGCGTCAGCAGCGGCAGCGTCACGTGCATGAACTGCTGCCAGCGCGATGCGCCGTCGATCGCCGATGCCTCGTAGTACGACGGCGAGATCGTCTGCAGGCCCGCGAGCAGCGTGATCGCGACGAACGGCACGCCGCGCCACACGTTGGCCGCGATCACCGCGAAGCGCGCGTTCCACGGCGTGCCGAGGAAGTCGATGTAGTGCTCGATGAGACCCATCTTCATCAGCGCCCAGCTGATGATCGAGAACTGCGAGTCGTAGATCCACCAGAACGCGATCGCCGACAGTGCGGTCGGCACGATGTACGGCAGCAGGATGACGGCGCGAAAGAAGGTCTTGAAGCGCACGTTGCGGTTGAGCAGCAGCGCGAGCCAGAGGCCGAGGAAGAACTTCAGGACCGACGCGATGGTCGTGTAGAACAGCGTGTTGAACAGCGCGAGTCGCACGACGCTGTCGCCCCACAGGTATGCGTAATTCTCGAAGCCGATCCACTCGCCGGGCCGTCCGACCTTGGTGTCGGTGAAGCCGAGCCAGATGCCGAGCCCCAGCGGGTACGTGAGGAACAGGATCAGCAGCACCGCGGCCGGAAGCATGAAGATCAGCCCGAGCACGTTGCGACTGTTGGAGAGGCGTTCGAGCATGGCGCTCATGGGTTGAGGTGCTGCTTCGCCCTTTGGGGGAAGAGCCTGCCCCGGACTTGATCCGGGGTCGGGATGGGCGCGCGCGCAGCGCGCGACGGAGGTGGATCAAGCGGCATCGCTCGCTTCGCTCGCCCCCTCCCCAACCCTCCCCCGGAGGGGGAGGGGGCGACCGTGCTGAGATCCGCCGTGCACGCTCCGCTCACACCTTGTAATACCGCTCCGCCCGCTTCTGTGCCCGCTCCATCGCTTCCTTCGGCGTCTTCGCGCCGCTGACCGCCTCGGCCACCATGTTCACCACGATGAAGTCCGCCGCCGCCCCCGCCGACGCGTACCCGAGCTTGCCCGCGTACCCGGCCGGCCGGTAGTTCTTCACCGAGTCGCGATACGGCGTGTTCTTCGGGTCCGACGACCACACCGCCCCCTTCGTGTACGCGGCCAGCGCCGGCGCGATGTAGCCGCTCGCGGCCGTCTGCCACGGGTCGTACTGCTCCTGTTCCATCATGAAGGCCAGGAAAGCCTTCGCGGCGTTCGGGTACTTCGTGTACTTCATGACCATCTGGTTGAAGAACAGGTGCGACTCGGTCGGCACGCCGACCGGCCCGATCGGGAACACCGAGTGGTTGATGTCCGGCTGCAATTCCTTGACCTTGGGATCGGTCGCGTTCTTCGCGGCGTAGTAGATCGAGATGCCGTTGTTGGTGACCGAGATCTGCCCGTCGAGGAACGCCTTGTTGTTGTTCGGGTCGAGCCACGACAGCGTGCCGGGAATGAAGGTCGCGTACAGCTCCTTGCCATATTCAAGCGCCTTCGCGGTCTCGGGGCTGTCGATGACGACCTTGTTGTTCGCGTCGACCAGCTTGCCGCCGAACGCCCACACCAGCCAGTTGCACCACAGCCCGTCGCCGGTCGCGTTGCCGAGCGCCATGCCGCCCGGCGTGCCCTTCTCCTTGAGCGCCTTCATCAGCTTCAGGAAGTCGTCGGTGGTCTTCGGGAAGGTGTCGAAGCCGACCGCCTTGATCAGGCTCTCGCGATAGACCATCAGCGTGCCCGACGCGCCGAGCGGCAGCGCGATCCAGCGCTTGCCGTCGGGACGGCACATCAGTTCGCCCCCCGGGAACCAGCCGCCGTACTTCTTGCCCAGGTAGTCGGCGACGTCGCTGACATCGAGCAGCTTGTCCGGATAGAGGTTCGCGTCGTCGTTGGTGCCGAGGATGATGTCGGGCCCCGCGCCGGTGTTGGCGGCCACCGCGGCCTTGGGCCGCACGTCCTCCCAGCCCTCGTTGTCGACCCTCACGTCGATGCCGGTCTTCTCGGTGAACTTCTTGACGTTGACCATGTAAGCGTCGATGTCGCCCTGCACGAAGCGGCTCCAGCGCAGCACGCGCAGCTTCGCGTCCTTCTCGGTCTTGAGGTTGAGCGCCGGCGTCTGCGCGCTGGCCACGCGCGACCACAGCGCGCCGGTGCTGCCGAGCGCGGCTGCTGCCGTCACGGCAGCAGCGGCGGCCGAACCTTCCAGGAACTTGCGGCGATCGAACTGCGTCATCAGGGTCTCCTCGGACTCGGGTGATGGATGGAACGGGACGGGACCGCGCCGCTCAGGCGGCGAGGCGTTGGCCCGACGCCGCGTCGAACAGATGCGCGCGCTGCACGTCGGGTTGCAGATGGATGGTGCTGTCGGGCGCGAAGTCGTGACGCTCGCGGAACACCGCCGACAGGTAGCTGCCCGCGTGGCGGCACGCGACGAACGTGTCGGCGCCGGTCGGCTCCACGACGACCACCGTCGACGGGATGCCGGTGTCGGCGAGGGTCAGGTGTTCGGGACGCGTGCCGAGGATCACCGGCTGTCCGTCGCTGCCGCCCGCGTTGCTCGGCGCATCGAGGCGCGTGCCGTCGTCGAGTACCACCTGGGCGACGCCGCCGGCATGCCGCAGCGTGCCCGGCAGGAAGTTCATCGACGGCGAGCCGATGAAGCCGGCCACGAACTGGTTGGCCGGCCGGTCGTAGAGCTCGAGCGGACTGCCGGTCTGTTCGATGCGGCCGTCGCGCATGACCACGATCTTGTCGCCCATCGTCATCGCCTCGATCTGGTCGTGCGTGACGTAGACCGAGGTCGTCTTCAGGCGCTGGTGCAGTTCCTTGATCTCGCTGCGCATTGCGACGCGCAGCTTCGCGTCGAGGTTCGACAGCGGCTCGTCGAACAGGAACACCTGCGGGTCGCGCACGATCGCGCGGCCCATCGCGACGCGCTGGCGCTGGCCGCCCGACAGCTGGCGCGGATAGCGCTCGAGCAGCGGCGTGAGCGCGAGGATCTCGGCCGCGCGGTTGACCTTGGCGTCGATGGTCGCCTTCGATTCCTTGGCGAGCATCAGCGAGAACGCCATGTTCTTGCCGACCGTCATGTGCGGATACAGCGCGTAGTTCTGGAAGACCATCGCGATGTCGCGTTCCTTCGGCGGCAGGTCGTTGACGCGCTTGGCGCCGATGCGGATCTCGCCGGACGTGATCTCTTCCAGCCCCGCGATCATCCGCAGCAGCGTGGACTTGCCGCAGCCCGACGGCCCGACCAGCACCGTGAACGAACCGTCCGCGATGTCGATGTCGATGCCGTGCAGGATCGCGGTGTCGCCGAAATTCTTCTTGACCGACTGGATGGTGACGCTGGCCATGGGTCCGCAAGTGGAAGGCGTGAGGCAGGCGACGTCGGACGCGACGTCGTGCGAGGCCGTGCAGTATCGGTATTGCGGGGGCGAGGCGCTATCGGGCAAACCCTTCGACGCGACGCAGCATGCGCAGCGCGACATGCGCTGGACGCGGGCGTTCGGGCGATCCCGGGTTGCGGTTCGCGGAGCGACGCAATAGATTGCGGGCTCCGCGACCTCGCGGCCGTTCCGTTTCCAGGCGGTCTGCCGCGCCCTCCTTCCTCGCTTCGCAGGACTCCTCGATGAAACTCCTCGTCACCGGCGGCAGCGGCTTCATCGGCCGCCGCCTCGCGCAGTCCCTGCTCGCCCGCGGGACGCTCGCGGGTGCGCCGATCGACCGCCTCGTGCTGGTCGACCAGTTTCCGCCCGATCCCGCGCTCGCCGCCGACCGACGCGTCGAGTCGCGCACCGGCCCGCTGCTCGACCAGTGCCCGGGCTTCGCGGCCGATCGCTTCGACGGCGTGTTCCATCTCGCGTCGGCGGTGTCGGGCGAGTGCGAGGACGACTTCGAGCTCGGCCTGCGTTCCAACCTCGACACGACGCGCGCGCTGCTCGACGCGTTGCGCGCGGCGACCGCCGCGGGCGCGCCGCCGGCCCGCGTGGTGTTCGCGAGCTCGGTCGCGGTGTTCGGCCCGGATCCGTCGTCGCCGCTGCCCGCGGTCGTCGGCGACACCACGCTGCCGGCGCCGCAGACCTCGTACGGCACGCACAAGCTGATCTGCGAGTCGCTGATCGCCGACTACACGCGCAAGGGCTACATCGATGGCCGTGCGGCGCGCCTGATGACGGTGACGGTGCGCCCCGGGCGCCCCAACGGCGCCGCGTCGTCGTTCTTCTCGGGAATCATCCGCGAGCCGCTGGCCGGCGTGGAGGCGATCTGTCCGGTGGACCCGTCGACCTCGCATCCGCTGACGTCGCCGGCGCGCACCGTCGAAGGCCTGATCGCGGTCTACGAAGCCAGCCGCGAGCACTTCGGCGGCCGCCTCGCGCTCAACCTGCCGGCCGTCAACGCGCGCGTGTCGGACATGCTCGACGCGCTCGAGGCCGTCGCCGGCAAGGCGGTGCGCGACCGCGTCCGCTTCGTGCCCGACGCGCGGGTCGCGGGCATCGTCGCCAACTGGCCGGCCGGTTCCAGCGCCGAGCGTGCCGCGCGGCTCGGGCTGCACGCCGACGCGGACTTCGAGGCGATCATCCGCCAGTACATCGCCGACTGCGCGGCCACGCCCGAGGCGCTCAAGGGCTTGCCGGACGGCGCGCGATGAACCGCATCGACCTCGCGGGCCGCACGGCCGTCGTCACCGGCGGCGCGCAGGGCATCGGGCGCGCGATCGCCGGGCGCCTGCTGGACTCGGGCGCGAACGTGGTGCTGTGGGACCTCGACGACGCGGTGCTCGCCGAGGCTGCGGCCGCGCTGTCGACGCAGGGCCGCGTCGACACGCATCGCGTCGAGCTGACCGACGAGACCGCCGTCGCGGCCGCGACCGACGCCGCGATGGCGTCGTGCGGCCGCATCGACATCCTCGTCAACAACGCCGGCATCACCGGCGGCAACGCGCCGACCTGGGAGCTCGCGCCCGCCGTCTGGCGGCGCGTGATCGAGGTCAACCTGGTCGCGCCGTTCCTGACCTGCAGCGCCGTGGTGCCGCGCATGATCGCCGCGGGCTACGGGCGCATCGTCAACATCGCGTCGGTGGCCGGCAAGGAAGGCAACCCCAACGCGTCGCACTACAGCGCGTCGAAGGCCGCGCTGATCGCGCTGACGAAGTCGCTCGGCAAGGAGCTCGCGACGAAGGGCGTGCTGGTCAACGCCGTCGCGCCGGCCGCCGCGAAGACCGCGCTGTTCGCGACGATGACGCCGGCCCACATCGACTACATGCTGTCGAAGATCCCGATGGGCCGCTTCGTCGAGGTCGACGAGGTGGCCGCGATGGTCGCGTGGCTCGCGTCCGCGGACTGCTCGTTCTCGACGGGGGCCGTGTTCGACCTGTCGGGCGGCCGGGCCACGTATTGACGATGGCGCGGACGATGGTTTGGACGATGGACCGAAGGACGTTGCGATGACCGAACCGGTCGGTCTCGCTCGCGGCCTGACCCACTACGGCGACCGCGACTTCGCGCGCTACCTGCGCCGCTCGTTCGCGCGCTCGACGGGCCTGTCGCCCGCGCTGCTCGACAAGCCGGTGGTCGGCATCGCGATGACGCCGTCCGGCTTCAACAACTGCCATCGCGGCATGCCCGAGCTGGTCGAGGCGGTGTCGCGCGGCGTGCTGGCCGCGGGCGCGCTGCCGCTGCCCTTTCCCACGGTGTCGCTCGGCGAGGTGTTCCTGTCGCCGACCAGCATGGTCTATCGCAACCTGATGGCGATGGACACGGAGGAGATGATCGCCGCGCAGCCGATGGAGGCCGTGGTGCTGATCGGCGGCTGCGACAAGACGGTGCCCGCGCAGCTGATGGGCGCGGCGTCGGCCAACCGCCCCGCGATCCAGCTCGTGACCGGGCCGATGATGACCGGCCGCCATCGCGGCGAGCGCCTGGGCGCCTGCACCGACTGCCGCGGCTACTGGGCGAAGTACCGCGCGGGCACGATCGACGCCGACGAGATCGCGCTGGTCGAGGGCCGCCTCGCGACCACGGCCGGCACCTGCGCGGTGATGGGCACGGCCAGCACCATGGCCTGCATCGCCGAGACGCTCGGCATGTCGCTGCCCGGCACGGCGGCGATTCCCGCGGTCCACGCGGACCGGCTGGTCGCGGCCGAGGCGAGCGGACGGGCGGCGGTCGCGCTGATCGCGAACCCGATCCGGCCGGACCGGATCATCACCGAGCACGCGGTCGAGAACGCGTTCCGCGTGCTGATGGCGATCGGCGGGTCCACCAACGCGGTGATCCACCTGACGGCGATCGCGGGCCGCCTCGGCATCCGCGTGTCGAACGATCGGCTCAACGCGATCTCCGACGAGACGCCGGTGCTGGTCGACCTCAAGCCGGTCGGCGACGGCTACATGGAGGACTTCCACGCAGCCGGCGGCGTCGGCGCGCTGCTGCGCGAGCTCGCGCCGCTGCTGCACCTGGACACGGTCGACGTGACCGGCCGTACGCTGGCCGAGCGGCTGGCCGAGCCGATCGACTGGGTCGACCGCCGCGTGATCCGCCCGCTCGCCGATCCGGTGTCGCCGGTCGGCGGCATCGTCGTGCTGTCCGGATCGCTCGCGCCCGACGGCGCGCTGTTCAAGCGGGCCGCGGCGACGCCGGAGCTGTTCGAGAGCACCGGTCGCGCGGTGGTCTTCGACGGCCTCGACGACCTCGCGCGACGCATCGACGACCCCGACCTCGACGTGAAGCCGGACGACGTCCTCGTCCTGCAGAACATCGGCCCGCAGGCGGCCGGCATGCCCGAGGCCGGCTACCTGCCGATCCCGAAGAAGCTCGCGCAGGCCGGCTTGAAGGACATGGTGCGCATCTCCGACGGCCGCATGTCGGGCACGGCGTTCGGCTCGATCGTGCTGCATGTCGCGCCCGAGGCCGCGCTCGGCGGGCCGCTCGCGGCGGTGCGCGACGGCGACCGCATCAGGTTGTCGGTCGCCGAGCGGCGCATCGACCTGCTGGTCGACGACGCGGAGATCGCGCGCCGCCTCGCGGACCACGCGCCGCCGCCCCTGCCGCCGCGCGGCTACCAGGCGCTGTACCGTCGCACCGTGCTGCAGGCCGGCGGCGGCTGCGACTTCGATTTCCTGACCCGGGAAGGCAAGGTGCCATGAGCGACACGAAGGGCAACATCGGCGTCATCGGCCTCGGTGCGATGGGGCTCGGCATGGCGCAGTCGCTGCGTCGTGCGGGCTATGCCGTCCACGTCTGCGACGTGCGGGCCGAAGCGTCGCAGGCCTTCGCGGCCGACGGCGGCGTCGCGTGCACGCATCCGGCCGATCTCGCCGGGCATTGCGACATCGTCGTCAGCGTCGTCGTCAACGCGACTCAGACCGAGGCCGTGCTGTTCGGCCCGGACGGCGCTGCCGGCGCGATGAAGCCGGGCAGCGTCTTCGTGATGTGCTCGACGGTCGACCCCAACTGGTCGGTCGCGCTTGAGGCGCGTCTCGCGCAGATGAACCTGCTGTACCTCGACGCGCCGATCTCCGGCGGCGCCGCGAAGGCCGCGTCGGGCGAGATGACGATGATGACCGCGGGGACGGCCGCGGCCTATGCGAAGGTCGGTGGCGCGCTCGATGCCATGGCCGCCAAGGTCTACAAGCTCGGCGACCAGGCCGGCAACGGCAGCAAGCTGAAGATCATCAACCAGCTGCTCGCCGGCGTGCACATCGCGGCCGCCGCCGAGGCGATGGCGCTCGGCATCCGCGAGGGCGTCGCCGCGAAGGACGTCTACGAGGTCATCACGCACAGCGCCGGCAACAGCTGGATGTTCGAGAACCGCATGGCGCACGTGCTGGCGGGGGACTACACCCCGCTGTCGGCCGTCGACATCTTCGTCAAGGACCTCGGCCTCGTGCTCGATACCGCGTTCGCGACCAAGTTCCCCCTGCCGCTGTCGGCCACCGCGCACCAGATGTTCCTGCAGGCGTCGGCGGCCGGCCACGGGCGCGAGGACGACGCGGCCGTGATCAAGATCTTCCCCGGCATCGACCTGCCGGAAGCCCGATGAGCGCACCGCTGCTCGGCTGCATCGCCGACGACTTCACCGGCGCGACCGACCTCGCGAACAACCTGGTGCGCGCCGGCATGCGCGCGGTCCAGACCATCGGCGTGCCGTCCGGCCCGCTCGACGGCGACGCCGACGCGGTCGTGGTCGCACTCAAGTCGCGCACCATCGCGCCGGCCGGCGCGGTCGCGCAGTCGCTGGCCGCGCTGCGCTGGTTGCAGGCGCAGGGCGTCGAGCAGGTCTACTTCAAGTACTGCTCGACGTTCGACTCGACCGCCGCAGGCAACATCGGCCCCGTCGCCGACGCGCTGCTCGACGCGCTGCACGGACCCGGGCAGGGCTTCACGATCGCGTGCCCGGCGTTCCCCGAGAACCAGCGCACCGTCTTCAAGGGCCACCTGTTCGTCGGCGATGTGCTGCTCAGCGACAGCGGGATGCGCCACCACCCGCTGACGCCGATGACCGACGCCAACCTGGTGCGCGTGCTGCAGCCGCAGACGCGCCGCAAGGTCGGCCTGATCGCCTACGACGTCGTCGCGCGCGGGCCCGACGCCATCGTCGAACGCTGCGACGCGTTGCGGGCCGACGGCGTCGGCATCGCCGTGCTGGATGCGATCTCGAACGACGACCTGATGAAGATCGGGCCCGCGCTCGGTGGCCTGGCGCTGGTCACCGCAGGCTCGGGCATCGCCATCGGGCTGCCGCAGAACTGGATCGCGACCGGCCGCCTCGCGAGCGACGCGAAGACCGATGCGCTGCCGCCCGCGGCGGGCCTGCGCGCGGTGGTCTCGGGCAGCTGTTCCGTGGCGACCAACGCGCAGGTCGCGCACTTCTGCGACGCGGGCCTGCCGACGTTCGCCGTCGAGCCGCTGGCGCTCGCCGACGGACGCGACGTCGTCGGCGATGCGCTCGCGTGGGCGGCGTCGCGCCTCGCGGCGGGTCCGGTGCTGGTCTACGCGACCGCGCCGCCCGACGCCGTCGCGGCGATCCAGGCGCGGCTCGGCGCCGCGAAGGCCGGGGCGCTAGTCGAGGACGCGCTGGCCGCGATCGCGGTCGGCCTCGTCGAACGCGGCGTGCGCCAGCTCGTCGTGGCCGGCGGGGAGACCTCGGGCGCGGTCGTGCAGGCGCTCGGCGTGCGCCAGCTCGCGATCGGCCCGCAGATCGCGCCGGGCGTGCCGTGGACCGCGGCGCGCTCGCCGGTCGCGCAGGACGCGACGCTGCACCTCGCGCTGAAGTCGGGCAACTTCGGCGGTCCGGACTTCTTCGTGCAGGCCTTCGACGCGCTGGAGGCCGTGCCGTGAGTGCGACACCCGCCGCGGCGCTGCGCGACGAGATCTGCCGCATCGGCGCCTCGCTGCACGCCCGCGGCTACGCGCACGCGACCGCCGGCAACATCAGCGCACGGACCGGGACCGGCTACCTGATCACGCCGACCGACGCGTGTCTCGGCCGGCTCGATCCCGCGACCCTCGCCGAGATCGACGGCGACGGCGTGCAGGTCGCCGGCGACCGCGCGTCGAAGACGCTGGTGCTGCATCGACGCATCTACGACGCCGATCCCGACGCGCGCTGCGTGATCCACACCCACGCGACCCACTGCGTCGCCTTGACGCTGGGCGGCGTGCCCGATCCGGACGACGCGGTGCCGCCGATCACGCCGTACTTCGTGATGAAGGTCGGTCACGTGCCGCTGATCCCGTACCACCTGCCGGGCGATGCCGCGGTGGGCGACGCGGTGGCGCGGCACATCGCGATGCGACGCGAGGCGGGCGCGCCGATCCGCGCGGTGCTGCTCGACCGGCTCGGGCCGATCGCGTGGCACGCGACGCCGGCCGAGGCCAGTGCGGTGCTCGAGGAACTCGAGGAGACCGCGCGCCTGTGGATGATGCTGCCGCCGGCGCTGCGGCCGATGCCGCTCGACGCCGCGCGGATCGACGCGCTGCGCGTGCGCTTCGGCGCGCGCTGGTGACGATCGAACCGACTCCCGAAGGAACACGATGCCCCGCTTCGCCGCCAATCTCAGCATGCTGTACCCCGAGCACGACTTGCTCGCGCGCTTCGCCGCCGCCGCGGCCGACGGATTCGAGGCCGTGGAGTACCTGTTCCCGTATGCCCACGAGCCGGCGGTCCTCGCCGCGCTGCTGAAGGACCACGGGCTGCAGCAGGTGCTGTTCAACGCGCCGCCGGGCGACTGGGACGCGGGCGAGCGCGGCATCGCGTGCCTGCCGGGCCGCGAGGACGACTTCCGCCGCGGCGTCGATCAGGCGCTGCGCTATGCCGACGCGCTGGCCTGCCCGCGCATCCACGTGATGGCCGGTCTCGCGCCCGACGGCGTCGACCGCGCGCGCCTGCAGGCCACCTACGAAGGCAATCTCGCGTGGGCCGCGGCCCACGCGTCGGGACGCGACGTGCTGATCGAGCCGATCAACACCCGCGACATTCCGCGCTTCTTCCTCAATCGACAGGACGAGGCGCACCGCATCGTGCAGGCGGTCGGCGCGCCGAACCTGAAGGTGCAGATGGACCTGTACCACTGCCAGATCGTCGAGGGAGATGTCGCGATGAAGATCCGCCAGTACCTGCCGACCGGCCGGGTCGGCCATCTGCAGATCGCCGGGGTCCCCGAGCGGCACGAGGCCGATGTCGGCGAGCTGAACTATCGTTATCTGTTCGACGTGATCGACGAGGTCTCGGCGGCCTCGGGCTGGAGCGGCTGGGTCGGCTGCGAATACCGTCCGCGGCGCGGCACCGAACCGGGGGGCACATCGCGTGGCCTCGACAGCCTGCGCGAAGCGGGGCTCGCGGCCGCGCGCCGGCCGGGCTGAGCGGGCCGGGCAAGCGGATCGCGCAATAAAGCGCGATCCGACCCTTCAGGATTTCCGCCGACGGTCGATGCTTTGGGGACGGGCGCGCGAGTCGCGGCCGTTCCTCGACCGTCCCTTTCCCTGCGAATCGACACCGCATGACCTTCCGCCAATTCTTCCGGGGCCTCTTCGGCGCATCCGGTCCTGCCAAGCCGCGCCTCGCGCCTCCCGCAGCGATGGCCCCCGCGCAACCGGTTGCGCTCCCCGTCTCCCGGCCCCGGGCGCCGATGCCCGCGACCGAGGCCGCGCCGGCTCACCGCGCCGCCGTGCCGGACACCCCTGCGGCCGCGACGCCGCGCGCCGGCCGGCACAGCCGCAGCGTCGCGCCTGACGCCGTCACGGCCGGCGAATCGGGCGATGCCGTCAACGCGTTCGTCGCGTCGGTCCGGCACCTGCCGCTGTTCAGCGGGACCGCGACGCGGCTCATGCGCAGTGTCGGCCAGGAGAACATCACCGCGCGCGAGCTGAGCAAGGTGATCTCGACCGATGCGGCGCTGGTCGCGCACCTGCTGCGGATCGTCAACTCGCCGTTCTTCGGATTCACGCGCAGCATCGGCACGGTCCCCGACGCGCTGTCCGTGCTCGGCGCCGACCAGGTCCGCCGCACCGTCATGGCCGCCGTGCTGCAGCGGCCGCCGACCGATCACCTCGTGGACTCGCGCGCGATCCGCGGCTTCTGGCATCACGAACTGGTGTGCGCCTCGCTCGCGCGCTTCCTCGCGTTCCAGCGCGGCTGCGATGTCGAGCTCGCCTACATGGCCGGCCTGATGCACGACATCGGCCGCCTCGCGATGCTGATGAAGTACCCCGCCCACGCCGGCGTGCTGCTGCGCATCGCCCACGACGACGACGAGATCGGCGTCGATCGCGAAGTCGCGATCTTCCGGTTCGACCATGCCCAGGCCGGCAGCGCGTTGCTCGAGCTCTGGGAACTGCCCGCGCAGATCGTCCAGGCCGCGCGCGAACACGTGTCGGTCTCGGAGCCCGACGATCCGGTGAGCGCCTGCGTGTGGCGCGCGAACCTGCTCGCGCACACGGTCACCGACGAGCCCGACGACCTCGACGTCGAGCGGCCGTGGATGACCGAGATCGGGATGACGGTGAAGACCCGCCGCAAGATGCTCGACGAGATCCGCGCGTTGCAGGTCGACCAGCGCTGACGTCCGTTCAGCGAGGGCGGCGGCGTCGGGTCGTCCGGAGGCCCGGTCGTTGACGAATCAACGACTTGTCTCCGGCCATCGACAGACCACACGTTGCCCGAATTTGCGACCGCAAGGATGGCTGTAAAGCGAATCGACGCGCGGTTGTTCGACGTGTCTCGACCCCGGGCCCGGTGTTCTATATTGCGCGACCGGGGATGCGCGCTCGTCGTCGCGCAAGGACTCTTCCATGCTGCTGACCGTCACGATCATCGCCGTCGTCTCGACCCTGGTCGTCGTGCTGCTGCTGATCAATCTCGGCGTCGGCGAGAACAAGGTCGAGTACCAGATCGACGCGTTCTACGCGATCGACGACCCGCAGTTCCTGCACGTGATGGGCGCGCTGCTCGGTCCGCCGGTCGTGCGCGGCAACCGCTACGAGGCGCTGCTGAACGGCGAGCGCATCTTTCCGTCGATGCTCGCGGCGATCCGCGGCGCCGAACGCTCGGTGACTTTCGAGACGTACATCTACTGGTCGGGCGACATCGGCCAGGCCTTCGCCGATGCGCTCGCGCAGCGGGCCCGCGCCGGGGTCCACGTCCACGTGCTGCTCGACTGGGTAGGCTCGGGTCGCATGAGCGACCGCCTGCTCGACGAGTTGCGTGAATCGGGCGTGCAGATCGAGCGCTACCATCCGCCCACCTGGTTCGGTCTCGGTCGCATCAACAACCGCACGCACCGCAAGCTGCTGATCGTCGACGGCAAGGTCGCGTTCACGGGGGGTGTCGGCATCGCAGACCAGTGGACCGGCGATGCGCAGGATCCCGAGCACTGGCGCGACTCGCACTTCCGCTTCGAGGGACCGGTGGTCGCGCAGGCGCAGGCCGCATTCATGGACAACTGGATGAAGACGACCGGCGTCGTGTTCCACGGTACCGACTACTTCCCGCGCCTGGAGCCGCTGGACACCGACGGCGACGGCGTCGCGCAGGTGTTCAGCGGTTCGCCCCGCGAAGGCAGCGGCAGCATGGAGCTGATGTACCTGCTGGCGATCCAGTCCGCCGTGCACAGCATCCACCTGTCGAGCTCGTACTTCGTGCCCGATCGCTCGGCGGTCCGCGGGCTGGTCGAGGCGCGCCAGCGTGGCGTGGCGGTCCGGATCATCGTGCCCGGCGCGCACATCGACACGCAGGTGGTGCGTCGGGCCTCGAAGCACATGTGGGGCCCGCTGCTCGCGGCCGGCGTCGAGATCCACGAGTACCAGCCGACGATGTTCCACGTCAAGGTGATGGTCGTCGACACCTACCTCGTGTCGGTGGGGTCGACCAACTTCGACGACCGCTCGTTCCACCTCAACGACGAGTCGAACCTGAACATCTACGACCGCGACTTCGCCGAGGAACAGGTCGCGGTCTTCGAGGCTGATCTCGCGAAGTCGAGACGGATCACCTACGCGGCATGGAAGCGGCGCTCGGCGTGGGAGAAGGTCACCGAGCGCATGGTCTCGCTGGTGCATTCGCAGCTCTGAGGCCCGGCCGCGTCCCACGTCCCGACGTGGCTACCGGACGAACGCCTATTTCGCGCCGTTGCGCTTGATCGGCGACGGCGTGCCCCTTTAGGATCGCGCACCCGGTGCTGCCTGCGTCCGACCTTCCCACCTGCCAGCGAGTGCCCCGATGACCTTCCGCTGGAGTCGCCGTTCGCGCCTGACCGTCGTCGCGATCTCGATCTTCGTGATGCTCCTGATCGGATGGCTGGTCGCGAACCTCGCGACCGGCGAGAAGAAGATCGCCCACCGCATCGAGCATCTATACGGCGTGGAGGATCCGCGCTTCCTGCACACCATGGGTGTGCTGCTGGGTCCGCCGATCCTCGGCGGCAATCGCTACCGTGCGCTCCTGAACGGCGACGAGATCTTCCCGGCGATGCTCGCGGCGATCCGCGGAGCGCGCAATTCGATCGACTTCGAGACGTACATCTACTGGTCCGGCGAGATCGGCAACGCGTTCGCCGACGCGCTGGCGGAGCGCGCCCGTGCCGGTATCAAGGTGCATGTCATGCTCGACTGGGTCGGCACGGCCAAGATGGACGAACGGCTGATCCAGAAGCTCCTCGACGCCGGGGTCGAGGTCCAGCGCTATCACAAGCCGAGCTGGACCGGACTGGGCAAGCTGAACAACCGCACGCATCGCAAGCTGCTGATCGTCGACGGAACGACCGGTTTCACCGGCGGCGTCGGCGTCGCCGAGCAATGGACCGGACACGCGCAGGACGCCGACCACTGGCGCGACAGCCACTTCCAGATCGACGGACCCACGGTCGCGCAGATGCAGGCCGTCTTCATGGACAACTGGATCAAGACCACCGGCGCCGTCCTCCACGGCACCGCGTATTTTCCGGTGATCGACGCGTCGGACGGCGGTGCGGCGCAGGTGTTCATGAGCTCGTCGAACGGCGGGAGCGCCAGCATGGAGTTGATGTACCTGCTGTCGATCACGTCGGCCGAACGCACGATCCGCCTGTCGAGTTCGTATTTCGTCCCGAACGACGTCGCCATCGGCTCGTTCATCGAGGCGATGCAGCGCGGCGTGAAGGTGCAGATCGTCACGCCGGGTCCGTACATCGATTCCGAGGCCGTGCGCAAGGCGTCGCGCGCGAAGTGGGGGCCGCTGCTGCAAGCAGGTGCCGAGATCTACGAATACCAGCCGACGATGTATCACGTGAAGCTGATGATCGTGGACGACTATCTCGTCTCGGCGGGGTCCACCAACTTCGACGACCGATCGTTCCGGCTCAACGACAAGGCCAACCTCAACATTTACGACCGTTCGTTCGCGCTCGCCCAGGTCGCCACGTTCGACGCCGATCGCGCCCGGGCCAAGCGCATCACCTTCGAGGCCTGGCTCGCACGCCCCTGGCACGAGAAGGTCATGGAGCGCGTCGCGACGCTGCTGGACTCCCAGCTCTGAGCGGCACCCCGCCTACTTCACCGTCTCGGGAAACGGCACCGGCTTGTCGGCCGGCGAGTTCTCCTCGCCGAGGGCGAGCAGCATCGCGACCGTGACGTAGGTGCCGCTGATCGCGACCAGGTCGACGAGCTGCTGCTCGCCGAGCGTGGCCTTGGCGCGGGCGAACAGGTCGTCGCTGATCGCGTGCTTGTTCACCAGGTCCATCGTGACGTCGTAGACGATCGCCTCGTCGGGCTTCATGTCGCGCGGGCGGATGTTCGCCTTGAGGTCGGCGGCGACCGACTCGGACAGGCCGGCCTTGAGCGCCAGCGGGTAGTGCGCGTACCACTCGACGTTCGACGTCCACAGCCGACCCTGGATCAGGATCGCGAATTCGCTCAGGCGCGGCGGCAGCGAGTTGTTGAAGCGCAGGTAGTCCAGCAGGCGCTTCATGCGGTCGGCCATCACCGGACTGCGCAGCATCACGTTGTACGGTCCGGCCAGGCCGACGCTCGAGATCTTGACGATCTCCTCGCCGAGCGGCCGCGCCTCGGGCGGCAGCGTCTCGAGCGTGAGCTGAGGGAAGCGCTTGGGCTTGGCGGGCACGGTCTGCGCGCCGGCCGACGGCGGCAGCATCATGGTCACGAGCAGGGATGAAACCACCGCGGTACGGGTGAAGCGCATCGTTGTCTCCTGGATAGTCGGAAGCGTCCTGTGGACTGCCGCACGGGATCGAGTATCGCCGATGCGTTTCGCCGCTACAGGTGCACGGTCGTGCCGACGTAGAGCACCGGCCCGGTCGGCTTGCCGATCGTGGAGCCGCCTTCCGGTTCGAGCGTGACCTCGAAGAGCTGCTTCTCGCCGAGGCTCGGTAGCTGCGCGAGCGGCACGATCGCGACCTGGCCGGGCTTGACGAGCCCGAGCGACGTCGGGCCCTTCGCGCCGTTGGGCTTGGTCCAGAACTGCAGCGACTTGCCGGGCGGCGGCGGCACCGGATCGCCGACCGGGATCAGCCTCACGCCTTCGCCGGCCGTGGCCTCGACCAGCCATCCGGTGGCCTTCTCGGTCGGACTCTGCAGCACGGCGAGGTAGCGCTCGGTCTCGATCACCGGTGTCGATGGCCCGCGCATCGCGAGCTGCACCGCGAGCAGCAGCGACGCGGCCATCGCCAGTCCCGCGGCCGCGCGCCAGGTGCCGATGCGGTTCCAGAAGCTGTCGTTGGCTGCGGCAGCCGGACGCGGCGCTTCGGCCGCCGCGCCGAGGTGGGACTCGATGCGGGTCCAGATCTCGGGGCGCGGGTCGAGCGGCGGCGCGCGGCGCGCCAGGTCGAGCAGGCGGTCCTGCCACGCGTACACCGCCGACTGCAGGGCAGGGTCGGTCGCGAGTCGCTGCTCGAAGCGCGCCCGCTCGTCGGCCGGCAGCGTGCCCATCACGAACTCGCCTGCCGCGACGTCGCGGTCTTCGGGATCGTCGAGGTTCACGACAGGCACTCCTTCAACGCGAGCAGGCCGCGGCGGATCCACGTCTTGACGCTGCCGAGCGGCGCCGCGAGCTTCGCGGCGATCTCCTCGTGCGTGCGACCTTCGACGAAGGCCTCGATCACGCAGGCGCGCTTCTTGTCGTCGAGCGCCGCGAGGCAGCGTTCGAGACCCTCGATCGGCTCGCTCGCCGTGGTCGGATCGTGCGCTTCGGCGAGGTCGGCGAGTGCCTCGAGGTCGTCGCCGACCGGCACCTCGCGCACGACGCGGCGTGCCTCGTCGAGCGCGCGATGCCGCACCACCGTGTAGATCCAGCCGCGACCCGAGCCGAGCGCGCGCTGGTAGCGCGCCGCGCGTTGCCAGATCAGCACGAACGCGTCCTGCAGCACGTCCTGCGCGGTCTCGCGGTTGCGGACGATGCGCAGCACCACGCCGAGCAGCCAGCGCGACTCGCGCTCGTAGATCGCGCGGAGCGCGAAGCGCTCGCCGCGCGCGCAGGCTTCCAGCGCGGACTCGTAGTCGAAGGGGTCGGGGGAAGGGTTCGGCACCGTCACGGCCGGCATTTTACGCAGCCGGTACGGCCATGCCGGCTGCGGCCACACTAGAAGCGGATCGCGAGGTCGATCGGCGCAAGGCCTGCGGCACCACCGATCTGCGACAACGCGGCGTTGCCGGTCACAGGGTCGCCGCGCCGGTCGTCAACGACACGCCGGACAGCGAGAACGGTCCGCTCGCACCCACCCGCAGCGCGGCGAGGACCAGGCCGTTGTCCCCGCTGGCGATGTCGAAGCCCGCGCGGCCCACGAGGTCGAGTCCGAGCGGACCGACGTTGACCAGCGTCCCGTTGTTCGGCGGGTTCCGCGTCGCGAGGACGTCACTGTTGGCCTCAAGGTCGTAGAGCGCCGTCGACGCGGTCCCGGCGTACGCGTTGGTGTAGGCCGCCGCGAGGACCGTGGGCGGGACCGTCGTGCGATTGATGTCGCCGTCGGTCGTCGTCGCACCCGTGTCGACGTTGATCCGCAGGTCCTGGCCGGTCGACCCGATCACGCGATTGCCCGCGTCGCGAACGGCCTGTCCATTTCCTGCGCGGGTCTGCGGGCGTTAGAGTGTCGGACGTGCTTCGCAGCGCAGCTTCCTGGATCGGTGCATGAGCAGTCCTTTCGAGAGTCCCCCTTCTTCGGCCGACCACAAGGTCGACGCGCTCGAGACATTCGTCGCGTCGGTCCAGCACCTGCCGCTGTTCAGCGGCACCGCAGTGCAGCTGATCCGCAGCGTCGACCGCGAGGACGTGTCGGTCGGCGAGCTGAGTCGCCTGATCTCGACGGACGCGGCGCTCGTCGCGCATCTGCTGCGGATCGTCAACTCCAGCTACTACGGGCTGTCGCGGCGCATCGGGACGGTCAGCGAGGCGCTGGCGGTGCTCGGCGTCGACCTGATCCGCCGCACCGTCACCGCGGCGGTGCTCCAGCGGCCGCTGCTCGCGTACCTGCACGACACCAGCGTCGCCCGTGTGTTCTGGCGGCACGGGCTGCTCTGCGCGGCGCTCGCCCGGCACCTCGCGAACCGGAAGGGCATCGACGGCGAACTGGCCTACATGGCCGGCCTGATGCACGACGTCGGGCGCCTCGCGATGCTGATGCAGTTCCCGCAGGAGACCGATGTGCTGCTGCGGGTGCGCGGCGCCGACGACTCCGGCACCGAGCGCGAGTCGTCGAGCTTCGGCTTCGACCACGCGCAGGTCGGCGGGGCCTTGCTGGAACTGTGGGGACTGCCTGAGAAGATCGTGCAGGCGGCCCACGAGCACGAGGATCCGACCCAGCCCGAGGATCCGATGAGCGCCAGCGTGTGGCTCGGCAACCTCCTGTCGCACGAGATGATCGACGAACCCGACGACCAGGACGAATTGCTGCCGTGGATGGTCGAGGTCGACCTGAGCGTCAAGGCGCGCCGCCGGATCGTCGACGAGATCCGGGCGCTGGAAAGCGACCAGGTCTGATCGCCGCGAGTTCCGGCGTACCGCGGTCGCACACATCGGTGGTTTCTTGCCGCGCCGGTGCGTACACTGCGTGCGCGCTCGCCCCGATGCGCTTCGCGCCGTTCAGGAGGACGGATGCCCGATGTCGCCGTAGACAAGCCTGCTGAACACGATTGTTCTCCTGCGGCGCTCGAGCGCTTCGTCGCGACGGTGCAGCACCTGCCGCTGTTCAGCGGCACCGCGGTCCAGCTGATCCGCAGTGTCGACCAGGAACAGATCACCGCGGGCGAGCTCAGCCGCCTGATCTCCACCGATGCCGCGCTCTCGGCGCATCTGCTGCGGATCGTGAACTCGCCCTACTACGGGCTTGCCCGGCGCATCGGCACGGTGTCCGACGCGCTGACGGTGCTCGGCTTCAACCTGGTGCGGCGGACCGTCACGGCCGCCGTCCTGCAGCGACCGCGGTTCGCGTACCTGCACGACACGGACACCGCCCGTGCGTTCTGGCGCCATGAACTGATGTGTGCGGCGCTCTCGCGCCACATCGCGCTGCGTCGCGGTTTCGACGGGGAGTTCGCCTACATGGCCGGGCTGCTGCACGACGTCGGCCGCCTGGTCATGCTCGTGCAGTTCCCCGACCAGTCCGAAGTGCTGCTCGCGCCGCGCAGCGACGACGACACCGGCATCGACCTCGAACGCGAGCTGTTCGGCTTCGATCACGCGCAGGTCGGCGGCGCGCTCCTCGAGCTGTGGCGCCTGCCCGGCGGCATGGTGCAGGCAGCGCACCAGCATGCCGGAGAGACCGAGCCCGAGGAACAGCAGGCCGCGAGCATCTGGCGCGCGAACCTGATCTCGCACGAGATGGCGGCGGACGCGGCGCCCGGCAGCGGCGTCGACGAGAACGTCGTCAGCCCGTGGATGGACGCCATCGACCTGACCGTCAAGGCGAAGAAGCAGATCCTTGGCGAGATCTCGGCGCTCGAGAGCGACCGCGGCTGACCGCTCCGCGCGGCGTGCGCAGGGGTGGGCGGCTGCTCGTCGCGATTCAGGTTTTCGCCGCGGGGCCGATGAAGAGGTGACGATCCGCGTGGCCCGCAGCCTGGACATGAAGACCGTCGCCGAAGGCATCGAGACCGACGCGCAGGCGACGGCGATCCGCGATCGGCTGCGACAAGGGGCAGAGCTATCTCGATGGTCGGCCCCTGTCGAGCGGACAGCTCGCTCGCTGGCTGCGAGGTGACGCGCCGTCCCCTTGCGAACCGGAACCCGCATGAACCGAACGCTCCACCCCGCTCTCGCCTGCACCGTCCTGTGCATGGCCCAGGCCGCCGTCGCCCAGCAACGCCCAGAGAACCATCTCGACAGCTTGCCGCGCGCGGCGACGTCGACGACGACCCTCGTGCCGATCTTCAGCCAGCTGCTGGTGTTCTCGACGCCGAAGGATTTCAGGGCGGCCCAGGAGACGGTGCGCGACAACCGCTACGTGCAGCAGTCGGTCCCCGTCGGACAGGCGCTCGACCGCTGGAACGAGATGATCACGGTCACCGGCGACAAGGAGGCCGCCACGCTGCCCGGCGTGTCTCCGAAGAAGGTCGCCGAGAACATGGCCAGGGTATTCAAGCAGGGCTGTCCCGACAGCTTCGCCGCGGCGTCGTTCGGGCCGGTCAAGATCGAGCGGTACGACGGCTTCGCGACCGTCTTCGGCTGCGGTCTCGCGGATCCTGGCAAGACGCAGAGCCAGACGGTCATGGTCGTGACGATCAAGGGCGAGCGCGACGTGTACACGCTGCAGTGGACCGAGGTCGGTGCGCCGTCGAAGACGCCGCCGACGATCGATGCGAAGCGCTGGCAGGACCGCCTCGCGCGCATCGCGCCGGTCAGGCTGTGCACGCCCGTTCCCGGCGAGGTACCGCCGTTCCCGAGCTGCACGCAGAAGCGCTGAACGGCCCTCTCGGCGCCATCAGGCCGCTCCGGCGGCCCGGTTTCGCGCGCGACGTCGTCGACCTGGGCGTCACCAGGACCGGCACCAGTCCCAGCGTGGAGATCAGTGCTCCCGCGATCGAGATCGGCGGGTAGCCGAGCCCCATCGCGATCACGCCGCCGTCCACTGCCGCACCGAGCGCGTTGCCCAGATTGAACGCGCCGATGTTGATCGACGACGCGAGGTTGGGCGCGTCCGACGCCACCGCCATCACCCGCATCTGCATCGGCGGCACCAGCGCGAAGGTGGCGACGCCCCACGCGAAGATCGACACCGCGGCCGGCAGCGGCCAGCGCATCGTGATGGCGAAGACCACGAGCAGCACCGTGAGGGCGACCAGCACGACGATCAGCGTGGCGTCGAGCGAGCGGTCGGCGTAGCGGCCGCCGAGCCCGTTGCCGAGCGTGAGGCCGAGGCCATAGAGCACCAGCATGCCGGTCACGAACGCCGCCGAGACGTGCGTCTCGTCGCGCAGGATCGGCGCGATGCAGGTGAAGACCGTGAACATCGCGCCCGACCCGAGCGCGGTGACCGCGAGGGCGCCGAGGACGGCCGGGCGCCTGAGCACGCGCAGTTCCGCCGCAGGTCGCCCGCCTGGCGCTGCGCGTCGCGGGGCAGCGCGAACCACAGTGCGGCCATCACGCACAGGCCGATCGCCGCCATCCCGCCGAACGCGGTCCGCCATCCGACGACCTCGCCGACCCACGACGCGAGCGGCACGCCGCCGACGTTGGCGATCGTCAGGCCCATGAACATCGTGGCCACCGCATCGGCGCGCCGGTGCGCGGGAACGAGGCTCGCCGCCACGACCGAGCCGACGCCGAAGAACGCGCCTTGGTTGAGCGACGTCACGATGCGCGACAGCAGCACCGCGGTGTAGCTGGTCGACCGGGCCGACAGCAGGTTGCCGAGCGTGTAGATCCCCATCGGGCCGACCAGCAGGTGGTGGCGCGGCAGGCGGCTGGTGCCCAGCGTCATCAGCGGCGCACCGATCATCACCCCGAGCGCGTAGACGGTGACCAGGAACCCGGCCTTCGGGATCAACACGCCGAGGGCTTCGGTCGCTCGACCGGGTGACGCTGTCAGGACGGACAGCCGCAGGCGTGGGCGAGGCGCGCCAGGCCTTCGTCGTGGATGCCGCGGGCCGCGAGACCTGCGGTGGTCTGCGCGAGGTATTCGGAACACGTCCCGAGGAAGCCCGCGCCCGTGCGCAGGACGGCGGCGACTTCGGCCTCGCTCAGGTCGCCCGCGTAACCCGCGCCCTTGCGATCGGCGACGAAGGTGATCGCGTCGACGACGCCATCGCCGGTGCGCGCCTTGACCCAGGTCGGCCGGTAGGCGCCGGTCACCATCTCGCGGCGCCAGACCAGCGCGAGCTCGTCGCGGGCATGGTGGGCTTCGAGCCGCAGCACGACGCCGCGGCAGTTGCCGCCGCGGTTCAGGCCGAGCACCAGGCCGGGCCGGTCGGGCGAGCCGCGACCGAGGCGCGACCAGATGCAGAACGCGCGATGCAGGCCGTGGACGCGTGCGACCCGCTCCTCGGCGACCGGGAACAGCGGGTTCCAGATCAGCGACCCGTACGCGAAGATCCACACGTCGCCCGGTGGTGCATGGTGCAGCGTCCGCGCCAGCGAATGCTGCAATTGCGCGTCGCTCCACGCCTCGTTGCCGAGCAGCTTGCGGATGTAGGCATCGCGCCGCCCGCCGCTCTGCAGGTCCTCGCGCGACAGCGATCGGGGAGGATCGTCGTCGAGAAGGGGTTCCGGTGTGCTCATGGGATCCAGCATGTCGATTCGTTCGCAGCCAGGCGATGCAAGCAGTGATGGACACGACACCGCAAGTTTCGCGCCAAGCCGGGTTCGCCCGCAGTGCCGATAGTTCATGAATCTTGAACTATTGAACCGGACGGTATGGGAACATGAACGCGGAGCCAAACGAGCCCCGCCTGCGATCGGTCCCATGAAGCCGCTTTTCCACCCCGCCGCCGACGAACTGACCGTCGAAGGCATCCTCCATGCGCTGTCCGATCCGGTTCGCGTGCACATCTTCGCGAAGATCGTCGACGCGACGCGGGCGCAGACCTGCTCGGCATTCGCCGAAGTGGACGGCAGCGCCATCCCCAAGTCCACGTTGTCGCAGCACTTCAAGGTGCTGCGCGACGCCGGCCTGGTCCGCAGCGAACGCAAGGGCGTCGAGATGCACAACCTCGCGCGCTGCGACGAGGTCGATGCCCGTTTTCCGGGTCTCGTCGGCGCGATCGTCGATGCCTACAGGACGCAGCGCGAACGCGATCGCCGCGCGCAGCGCCGCCGGCTCGCGAAGGCCGTCTGAGAAGGTGTCGCGACTTTGCGACGGCCGATGGACCGGCAGCGGCGAATGCGGCACGCTCCGCAGTGGCTCGATCGAACGGCGTCGCTCGATTGGAGAAGGAGCGGAACCCGTGTTCGATCGAGGTGCGTCGATGTCGTGCAGATGGCTGGCCGTCGTGTGGTCCGCAACGCTGTGCCTCGCCGCCTACGGGCAGGCGCCGACGATGTCGCTCGACCGCATCGACCTGCTGCAGCGACAGGGCACCTCCGAAGCGGCGATCACGCCGGTCTACAGCCAGGTCTTCCTGTACGCGCTGCCCGACGAGTTCCACACCGTCGGCAGCGGCATCGTGCGCAAGGGTCACTACGCGCAGCAGTCGGTGCTGGCCAGGGAGAGCCTGCAGCGCTGGACGCAGATGATCACGCTGTCGGGCGACGAGGCGCTCGCCTTCTCGGGTCGGACCTATCCGCAGAAGATGATCGACGACTACGGCGCGCGGATGAAGAAGAACTGTCCCGATTCGTTCGGTGCGCTGCCGTTGCCGGGCGTCTTCGTCGGCTCCTACGACACGGCCGTCGCGGTCTTCTCCTGCGGCACGTCCTCCGGCGGTCAGAGCGAGTCCGTGCTGCAGATGGTGATCAAGGGCGGCATGGACGTCTACACGCTCGAGTGGGCGGTGCGCGGCCCGCCGTCGCGCGGCCCGTTGAAGCTCGACGAGACGCAGTGGACCGATCGCCTGCGGCGCCTCGCGCCGATCCGCCTCTGTCCGGTCGTCGCGAACGAGCAGCCGCCGTTCGCGAACTGCCTGCGGCGGCGCTGACGTCCGGAACGCCGACACCCTTGCCGCCGATGCGCATCGCCTTCGTGACCGACATCCACGGCAACCTGCCGGCGCTCGAAGCGGTCGTGCACGACATCGGCCGGCGCGGCGTCGCGCGCGTCGTCAATCTCGGTGACAGCCTGTCCGGTCCGCTGCTGCCGCGCGAGACCGCGCGCTACCTGATGGGGCAGGACTGGGATCAGCTCGCGGGCAACCACGAGCGCCAGATCCTGTCGTCCGGAGCGGCGGGCAGCGGCGCCGCGGACACTTACGCGCGCTCGACGTTGACGCGAGCGGAGCTCGACTGGATCGCGTCGTTGACGCCGATGGCGCGCATCGACGCCGACGTGTACGTGTGCCACGGCACACCGGCCAGCGACATCGAACACCTGCTCGAATCGATCGACCGGAATGGCCGTCGGGCCGCGTCGCGCGACGAGGTGGCTGCGCGCTGTGCTTCTGTCGATGCGGGTCTCATCGTGTGTGGGCACTCGCATGTGCCACGCATGCTGAGACTCGCGAACGGACAGCTCGTGGTCAATCCGGGCAGCGTCGGCCTGCAGGCGTTCGACGACGACCTGCCCTATCCGTACACCGTCGAGAACCACTCGCCCGACGCGCGCTACGCGATCGCAGAGGAAGTCGACGGCCGATGGATCGCGACGCTGGTCGCCGTGCCCTACGACTTCGAGCCGATGGCGAAGCTTGCCGACGGGCGCGGCCGTCCGGAGTGGGCGTGTGCGTTGCGGACCGGCGAGATGCCACGCAGTTAGGGCCTGCCCGGACGAGCTTCAGCACCGGACCGGCCGCGGGGTCGAGTCGCCGCAGAGTGCGGACGAACCCGGTGCCTGAGCCCGGTCGCGTTAGGATCGTCGATCCACGCTGCCCGGAGGCGACCCGATGACCGCGCGACAACACGACATCACCCGCATCGACCAGCTCGAGGCCCTGTTCGGGGAGGCGGGCGAAGCGTCGATCCGCAAGGAGGTCGATCACGTCCACCCGCACTACCGGGCGCTGATCGAGGCGTCGCCGTTCGCCGTCCTCGCGACGTCGGGCCCGGACGGGCTCGACGCGTCGCCGCGCGGCGATCCGCCGGGGTTCGTGGTGGTCCAGGACGCCCGCACGCTGCTGATGCCGGAGCGCCGCGGCAACAATCGCGTCGACAGCCTGCGCAACATCGTCGGCGATCCGCGGGTCGCGCTGCTGTTCCTGATCCCGGGCCACGGCGAGACGCTGCGCGTCAACGGCCGCGCGCGGATCAGCGTCGCGCCGGATCTGCTCGCGCGCTTCGCGATGCAGGACAAGGCGCCCAAGTGCGTGCTCGTGGTCGATGTCGACACGGTGTATTTCCAGTGTGCGCGGGCCATCCATCGCTCGAACCTGTGGCAGCCCGCGAACGGCGGCGCGGCGTTGCCGAGCCCGGGGATGATCCTGCAGGCGCTGACGGACGGGTCGATGGATGGTCAGACCTACGATCGCGATCTGCCGGAGCGGCAGAGGAATACGTTGTACTGATGAGCGAGCCCTTCGCTGCGGGGACGAAGAGAAATATGACGACCATCATATTGCCGTGCTAGATTTCGGTCCATGGATGCCACGCCCACCCGCAAGGAACTCTCGCACGACCGCATCGTCGACGCCGCGGCGCGCGCGATCCGGCGGCACGGCTACGCGGGCGTCGGGGTCGCCGACGTGATGAAGGACGCCGGGCTCACGCACGGCGGCTTCTACGCGCACTTCGCATCGCGCGACGCGCTGCTGGTCGAGGCGATCGAGCGCGCCGGTCGCGGCAGTTCGTCGCGGATCGCCAGTCGCATCGACGCGTTGCAGGCATCCGGCGCCTCGCCCTTCCGCGCGCTGGTCGAGAGCTATCTCGACGACGGGCTGCTGAAAGCGGTCGAGGCCGGTTGTCCGGTCGCGGCGCTGTGCTCCGAGATGCCGCGCCAGGCGCCCGAGGTCCGCAAGGCGTCGAGCGAACGCGTCCGGTCGCTGGTGCGCTATGTCGGCCGCTGCCTGTCTCCCGGAGTTCCGCCCGAACAGGCCGGCGTGATCGCCGCGACGCTGGTCGGCAGCCTGCAGATCGCCCGGTCGATCGGCTCCGTCGCGCGGGGCAAGGCCGTGCTCGCCGCGGCCCGCGCGACGTTGATCGCGCAATACGACCTGACCTGATTCCCCGAAGCCGCACTCTCTTCCACTTCTCGCGAGGTTGAATATGATGATCATCATATTATTTGCCGCCGGCGCCTCACTCGCCTGGCTCACCTTTCACCTTTGCCGTTCCATCGACCGGGATTTCTCATGAACCTCAAGAACGCAGTCGTCTTCGTCACCGGCGCCAATCGCGGCATCGGTCTTTCCTTCGCCCGCGAAGCGCTCGCGCGCGGTGCCCGCAAGGTCTACGCGGCCGCGCGCGAGCCGGCCAGCGTCATGCTCGACGGCGTCGTGCCGATCCGGCTCGACGTGACCGACGCCGCCCAGATCGAGGCGGCGGCCAAGGCCTGCGGCGACGTCACGCTGCTGGTCAACAACGCTGGGATCGCGCAGTTCGGCAGCTTCCTCGAGGCCGATGCCGTGGAGTCCGCGCGGCGCCAGATCGAGACCAACTATTTCGGCCCGCTGCTGATGACGCGCGCCTTCGCACCCATCCTCGCGCAGAACGGCGGGGGCGGCGTCATCAACGTGCTGTCGATCGCGTCGTGGGTGACGCGTCCGGCGCTCGCCGTCTACGCGTCGAGCAAGTCGGCCACCTGGGGGCTGACCAACGGTCTGCGCAACGACCTGCGCGGGCAGGGCACGCACGTGCTCGGGCTGCACATGGGCTTCGTCGACACCGACATGACGAAGGGCATCGACCAGCCGAAGGTCTCGCCCGACGTCGTCGTGCAGATGACCTACGACGGCCTCGAGGCGGGCCTCGGGGAGGTGCTGGTCGACGAGCGGACGCAGATGGTCCACGGGCGGCTGTCGGCCTCGGTCTACCTCGACGCCCCGGCTGGCTGAGTCCCCATCGTGAGCGAGGCCGCGATGCGCCCCATCGATGTTCCGATTCCCCCCCGCAGCCGACTCGCCTGCCGCGGTCTCCCCCTGGCCGATCTTCTGGGTCTCCAGCATCGCGGTGTTCCTCGTGTCGCTCGACACGACGATGCTGTACGCCGCGTTCGGCGCGATGCGGGCGAGCTTTCCCGAGGCCTCGGCGGCCGACATGTCGTGGGTGCTCAACGCGTACACGGTCGTCTACGCGGCGATGCTGATCCCCGCGGGCGGCCTGGCCGACACGCACGGCCGGAAGAGAATCTTCATGATCGGCGTGACGCTGTTCCTCGCGGCGTCGGCCGCCTGCGGACTGTCGGGCAGCGTCGCGTGGCTGATCGCAGCGCGCGTGCTGCAGGCGATCGGGGCGGCCTTGCTGATGCCGGCGTCGCTGTCGATGGTGCTGGCCGCGTTCCCGCAGAACCGGCGGGCCGTCGCCGTCAGCCTGTGGGGCGCCGTCGGGGCGCTGGCCGCCGCGATCGGGCCGAGCCTCGGGTCGCTGGTCATCGCGAGCGTCGGCTGGCCGTGGGCGTTCTTCATCAACCTGCCGCTCGGCGCGCTGTCGATCTGGAAGGGCGCCTCGATCCTGAAGGAGGCCCGCCTGCCCAGCGAGTCGCGCCGTCACGTCGATCTCGTCGGCATGACGTTGCTGATCGTCGCGGTCGGCGCGATCGCGCTCAGCATCGTCGAGTTCGAGTCGCCGAAGTGGACGCCGGTCGACCTGCTGGCCGCAGCGGTCACCGGCCTGGTCGCGCTGGGCGCCTTCGTCGCGTGGGCACGCGTGGCGAAGGCGCCCCTGGTGCATCTGAGCCTTTTCCGGAACCGGACCTATTCGTTCGTCAACGTCGCCACGTTCTCGTTCGGCATGGCGTTCTCGATGATGTTCTTCGCGTTCTTCTTCTACATGCGCGGCATCTGGCACTACTCGCTGCCGCAGGCCGGCCTCGCGATCACGCCGGGTCCGCTGCTCGTGATGCCGGTCGCGATCCTCTCCGGCCGGCTCGCGGCGAAGTTCGGCCATCGGCCCCTGCTGGTCGGCGGCGCGCTGGTCTACGCGAGCGCCGGCCTGTGGTTCATGCGGGTGCCAGGGCTCGACCCGCACTACGCCACGCAGTGGCTGCCGGGCCTTCACGTGTCGCTCGCCGTCCTCACCGCGCTGCTGTGCATCCCGGTCGACACCCGGCCGGCCGCCGCCTGACGCCGGTTCAGCGCAGCTTGCCGAGGCGGTCGCCGATCAGCATCTGCATCGCCCGTTCGTACTGGTCGGTCAGCTGCTCGGAAGCCTCGAGCAAGCGCTCGCTCGCATCGGCAACCTCTGACAGTGCGTTCGGCGCAGAGATCGACACCAGCGACCTGGCCAGGCGCTGCCATTCGAGTTCGACCGTCTGCAGGCTGCCGGCGATCGCCTCCGACGTCAGCGGCAACGTCCGCAGGTGGTCGAGTGCAGCCTGGAAGGTCTGGGTCAGCGTGCGCAACTGCGCGACCCGCGGCGGCGAGATCGCCAGCGCGAGCATGAAGCACAGCTTGGCGATGCGTTGCCCGAGCATGCGCTGGCGGCCGGCGACGTTGATCACGTGCAGGCTCGCGGCGAGCCCCGACGCGTCGAGGAACTCGGTCAGCGATTCGGCATCGGCGAGCATCGTCTCGGCACAGGCATCGAGCGCCTCGAGCTGCATGGGCTCGGGTGCTTCCGCGCAGATCCGCTCGACCGCGTGCCAGCTCGTCGCGACCCGTTCGACCAGGTCGCCGTAGCCGCGCGTGCTGATCGCCTTGCGCAGCATGCCGAGGTTCGACTCGACGCGATGGATGCCCTCGTCGATGGCCTCGTTCGCGCGCTGGGTCTCGAATCCGTTGAGCGCCTGCGCGTAACGCAGGACGATGCGCTGGGAGAGCATGCGCAGCTGTCCCGCACGATTGACGGCCTCGCCGGCGCGCGACATGTCGATCACGCTCTGCGCCACCACGCCGATGCGCTGTCGCGCCCGCATCGCCAGGCTGCGCAGCAGCTCGAAGGCCTCGTCCTCGGTGATGCCGCGCGAGCGCATCAGCACGCCCTTCGCGCGATCGACCAGCTTGCGCTCCTCGAAGCGCTGCGACAGGCCGAGCAGCTGGTCCTTGAGCTGCTGTTCGTGCCGGAAGCGCGCCTGCGCGACCTGCACGATCGACAGCAGCCGGTGCTTCGCATAGCCGTCGACGACGTACGCGTGGATGCCGGCGTTGCTGGCCCACTCGATCTGCGCGGCGTCGCTGTCGGACGTGAACAGCACGAACGGGCAGGGGGCGAGCATGCCGAGCATGCGGGCGCCCTCGAACAGGGCCGGCGACGGACAGGTGGAGGCGGCGACGACGAGGTCGGCCGCCTCGCGCATCGCGCTTTGTGCGAGCGACGCGGCATCGAGGGTCTCGGCGACCAGCGCGATGCCCGCGGCTTCCAGGTCCGCGCGCAACTCGGAGGGATCCAGGGGGGCTTCGGTGACCAGCAGGGCGCGAAACATCGCGAAATCCCGATCAGGGTGAGCGCAGCCGTGCACGACCTGGTGCGCCGCCGCATCGCTATGGGGGCCGCGGCACGCTGCCGGTGAGACGACAGGAGATCGGGCGCACGGGGCAACCCTGCGCGGCAGTTGTCCGCAGGGACGAAAGCAATTTCCGTGCTTCCCGGCACAGCGTTTGCTTATTCCGTCGCTCGAGCCGTTTCAACGCTGCAACGGCCAGACGCGGTGACTCGCGTCTCGACGCGCACCGCTGCGTGTTCCTCGCGGGCTTCCAGGCCCAGTCATGTACCGCAGGGCACGTCCCTGCCTCCATGAACCCATCGAGGATTGCTCCCATGCTGTTCGCCTCTCCAGCCGTCAACGCGACCGGGCCCAAGGCCACGCGCATCGACCTGTTCAGCCTGTCCACGCCGCAGATGAAGGCGTTCCACGTCACGTGGCTGGCCTTCTTCGTCTGCTTCTTCGCGTGGTTCGCCGCGGCGCCGCTGATGCCGCTGATCAAGGCCGAGTTCGGCCTGACCAAGGACCAGATCGCCAACATCAACATCGCGGCCGTCGCCGTGACGATCCTGGTGCGTCTGATCGTCGGGCCGCTCTGCGACCGGTTCGGCCCGCGTCGCACCTACACGTGGCTGCTGTTCCTCGGGGCGATCCCGGTCATCGGGCTGTCGTTCGCGCAGAGCTACGAGGTGTTCCTCTTCTTCCGCCTGCTGATCGGCGCGATCGGCGCGTCGTTCGTCATCACGCAGTACCACACGAGCGTGATGTTCGCGCCCAACGTGGTCGGCACCGCGAACGCGACCGTCGGCGGCTGGGGCAATGCCGGCGGCGGCGTCACGCAGAGCCTGATGCCGCTGATCGTCGCGGCCGTCGTCAGCCTCGGCGTCGAGCAGGCCTACGGCTGGCGCGTGGCGATGCTGGTGCCGGGCATCGCGATGATCGTCATGGGCTTCGTCTACGCCCGCTTCACGCAGGACACGCCGCAGGGCGACATCGTCGACCTGCGCGCCAAGGGCATCGCGGTCGACTCGGGCAAGAAGGGCGGCTGGGCGATCTTCGCGCAGGCGGCGCGCAACTACCGCGTGTGGATGCTGGCCGCGACCTACGGCGCGTGCTTCGGCGTCGAGATCTTCATCCACAACATCGCGGCGAGCTACTACGTCGACTCGTTCGGCCTGTCGCTGCAGAGCGCGGGCTTCGCGGCCGGCATCTTCGGTGCGCTGGCGCTGTTCGCGCGCGCGCTCGGCGGCATCTTCAGCGACCGCATCGCACGCGGCAAGGGACTCGACGGTCGCACGCTGTTCCTGTTCGCATGCATGGTCGGCGAAGGCATCGGCCTCCTGATGTTCAGCAAGGCCCCGTCGGTGGGGCTGGCCATCGCCGCGATGTCGTTCTTCGGCCTCTTCACGCACATGGCCTGCGGCGCGACCTATGCGCTGATGCCGTTCATCGACCGCAAGGCGCTCGGTGGCGTGGCGGGACTGATCGGCGCGGGCGGCAACGTGGGTGCGGTGATCGCCGGCTTCATCAACAAGGCGTCGCCGTCGACGTCGCAGACGCTGTGGGTGCTCGGCGTGGTGGTGCTGGTCACGGCGGCGTGCGCGATCTCGGTCCGCTTCTCGCCGACCCACAAGTCGGCCGAGCAGATGCTGCTCGACGAAGCGATCGCGCAGCGCGAGAGGTCGCAGTCCAGCGAGGGCCTGCTCCCGGCCTGAGCGGGCCGGCGCTTTCCACGGGGGCGATTCTGTTCGAGCAGCAGCACTGGCGTGCCGTCGGGGCCGACGCGTGCGGCGCAGCGCGACGCCTGGATCTCCATCAGCGCGACCAGGCCGTGGACCTCGGCATCGTGCGGCACCAGCTTGGCGACGATGCGTCCGAGGCGCAGCGCCTCGTCGCATAGCTGGGGACGCATCCATTCGCTGCCGGAGGTCGCCGCGTAGCCTTCGTTGAAGATCAGGTGGATCACCTCGAGCACCGAGGCCGCGCGCGCCACCAGCGCTGCGGCCGCGCGCGCGTTGCGCTACGCTTGCCGGTCGATCCACGTTCACGGGATGTTCGATGAAGCCGCTGCGCGTTCTCGTGTTGACGATGCCCCTGGCCCTGGCCGCGCTCGGCGCGTGCTCGAAGAAGGCCGATCCGGCACCCCCGGCCCCGAAGACCTCGGAGGCCGCCCCGTCGGTACCGGCCGTCGCCAGCGCCGCACCCGCGGCCCGCGACGACGCCATCGCCTGGCGCCGCGACGATGTCGACGCCGCGTTCGCCGAGGCGAAGGCCGCGAAGAAGCCGGTGTTCCTCTACTGGGGCGCGGCGTGGTGCCCGCCGTGCAACCAGATGAAGGCGACCCTGTTCAACAAGCGCGAGTTCGTCGAGCGCACGCAGTACTTCGTGCCGGTCTACGTCGACGGCGACACGCCGGCTGCGCAGAAGCTCGGCACGCGCTTCTCGGTCAGTGGATATCCGACGATGGTGCTGTTCACGCCCGACGGTACCGAGATCACGCGCCTGCCGGGCGAGACCGATCCGGCGCGCTACCTGCAGGTGCTGACCCTCGGCATGAACTCGGCGCGACCGGTCGCCACGACGCTGAAGACCGCCCTCGGCGACGGCAAGGGACTGACGCAGGACGACTGGCGCATGCTGGCCTGGTACTCGTGGGACACCGACGACCAGCAGCTCGTGCCGACGGCGAAGGTGCCGGCGACGCTGCAGGCCCTGGCGGCGCGTTGCCCGGTCGCATTCGCCGACGTGAAGTCGCGGCTGATGCTCAAGACCGCGGCCGCCGTCGGTGACGAGTTGTCCGCGAGGAAGGAGGCCGGTCCCGCGCTCGACCGCAAGGCCGCGCTGCGGCAGGTCGAGGCGGTGCTGTCGCAGTCCGCGTCGGCCCGCGACAACTTCGACCTGCTGACGAACGCGATGCCCGAACTGGTCCGCGCGACCACCACGGCCGGGATGCCGGAGCGCGCGAAACTCGTCGACGACGCGGACCGGGTGCTGCAGCGGCTCGCGGCCGACACCAGCCTGTCGAACACCGACCGCCTCGGCGCCACCGTCGCCCGGGTCCAGCTCGCGACGATCGACGTGAAGCCGGCCGGCCCGAACGACGCGGCCGCGCCGGTCGTGCTGCCCGAGCCGTTAAAGGTCGTCGTGCGCGACGAGGTCGCGCGAGCCGATCGCGAAAGCAAGGATCCGTACGAGCGTCAGACCGTGATCAACTCGGCCGCCTACCTGCTGACGTCCGCCGGCATGATCGACGCGTCCGACGCATTGCTGACCGCGGAGCTAACGCGCTCGCACTCGCCGTATTACTTCATGCTCGACCTCGCGTCGAACGCGAAGAAGCGTGGCGACAAGGCCGCGGCGATCGACTGGTACGCGAAGGCTTACGACGCGGCCAAGGGTCCGGCGACGCGGCTACAGTGGGGCGCGACTTACGTCACCGCGCTGGTCGACCTGTCGCCGACGGACGCGGCGCGCATCGAGAAGGCCGCGAGCCAGGTGCTCGGCGAGGTCGAGCCGGTCCCCGAGAGCTTCGACGGTCGCAACCGCAAGAGCCTGTCGCGGATGGCGACCAAGATCGCGGGCTGGAACCAGGGCGACGCGCATGCCGCGCAGGCGACGCGCATCGCGGACGCGTCGCGGCAGTTGTGCGCGAAGCTGCCGGAGAGCGCGCCGGAGCGGGCGCGCTGCGGCGAACTGCTGAAGGTGGGACCGTCGGCGAAGAAGGCCTGAAGGCGATGGAGCCCGACCTGCTCGAAGGCTCCTGCCATTGCGGGGCGGTCCGTCTCACCCTGCCGTTCTCGCCCGAGGTCGCGACGGACTGCAACTGCTCGCTGTGCCGGCGTATCGGCGGTCCCTGGGTCTACTACGCATTCGGGACCGTCCGGATCGAAGGGCATCCCGAGAACACGGCCGCGTACATCTGGGGCGACCGGACGCTGCGGACGATCCATTGCCGCACCTGTGCGTCCGTCACGCATTGGGAACCGCTGGAGCCGGTGCCCGACGGCCGGCACGGCATCAACCTGGGCAACTTCCCGCCGAGCCTGATCGCCGCGGTGCGGGTGCGTCGTTTCGACGGCGCCGACACCTGGACATTCCTGGACCCGTAGTCGCCCGACCCGAACGACTCACGGTGCCGCCGTGCGGAACACCAGCCGGATCACGATGAACTCCGCCGGCCTCACCGGCGCCACGCCGATCTCGACGATCAGGCGGCCTTCGTCGAGGTCCGCCTGCGTCATCGTGGTCCGGTCGCAGCGGACGAACGCGGCCTGGTCCAGCCGGGCGCCCGCCAGCGCGCCGTCGCGCCACAGCCGCTGGAGGAAGTCCGTCACCGAGGCACGCACGAGTGCCCACGTGCGTTCGTCGTTCGGTTCGAACACGATCCACCGCAGACCCGCGTCGAGACTGCTCTCGAGGTAGAGCAACAGCCGGCGGACCGACACGTAGCGGTATTGCGCGTCGCCGCCGGCCGCCGCCAGGGTCCGCGCGCCCCAGATCACCAGCCCACCCCGTCCCGGCAGCACGCGCAGTCCGTCGATGCCCGCGCTGTTCATCGCGTCGCGCGTCGGACCGTCGATGGCGATCGCCGGCGCGGTCGCGCCGACCAGCGTCGCGTCGCTGCCGGCCGGCGCCTTCCACACGCCGCGCTGCGCGTCGGTCCGCGCGTAGATCCCCGCGACGAATCCACTGGGCGGAACGAGCCGGGCGGCGCCCATCGCATCGGCGACCAGGACCCACGGCGCGTAGAGCGCGGCGTAGCTGGCGTTCGCGCCGACGAGCCGCGCATCGGGTCCCTGCGCGAGCGTCGATGCCGTCGCATCCGCCGCGCAGTCGGCGATGAAGAACACGCGTCGCGCCGCGCAACGGGCTTGCAGCGCGGCCTGTGTCGCCGGGTCCGATTCGCCGGGCACGCAGAGCAGGTCGAAGCGGTCGATCGCGTCGACCGGACCGCCCGGGTCGAAGCACGCCAGCAGTGCGGCCTGGAACGACGCGGCACCGGGCGGCCCGCCGTCGAGCGCGACGATCCACGCGACGCGGCCGCCGTTGGCGAAGTAGTGGGCGATCGCGTCGCCGAGCGCGTGGGCCGGATCGGGGGGGCCGAACGTCACCTGGTAATGGGAGTCGCTGGTCACCTGCACGGCCAGCGCGCGGGGACCGGTCGTCGCGCAACCGACGAACAGCGTGATGCCCGTCGCGAGTCCGTCGATCGTCCGCGGGGACGACGGCACCTCGTCGAGGTAGGTCCCCGGATAGCCGCTGGGTGATGGCATGACGTTCCTCCGCGCAAAGCGGAACGATAGGCGATCCGCGACCCGTCAGCTCGCCGGCACGCGCAGCGCGAACACTTCTCCGAAGGCGCTGCGCATGTCGCGCGCGCCCAGACGCAGGCTGTTGTTGTGCGTGCCGTCCTCGACGACCACCAGCCGCTTCGGTCCGGGCGCCGCGTCGAAGAGCTTGCGACCGAGGTCGACCGGCACGTAGCGGTCGCGCTCGCCGTGCAGCACGATGACCGGCATGCGCACGTCGGCGATCTTGTCGACCGCGTCGAACTTCCGCGACAGCAGCAGCTGGACCGGCAGCCACTGCATTGAATAGCTGCGCGACAGCGAACGCGCGATGTCGGCCAGCGTCGTGAACGACGACTCGACCACCAGCCCGCCGGCCGGCACGACTGCTTCGCCGCGCCCGGCTTCCTTCGACAGCGACGACGCGAGGTCGACCGCGATCGCGCCGCCTCGACGGGATCGACGCACCGGGTCACATGATGGCGGGGTTCGGACCTGCAAGCCGGCGCGATGTTCTCGCCCTGTCGAAGAATTTGACAGGAAGTGACGCGCGGCGCGGCGCACGACCGTCATCCCTCTGATTCTTCAACCGATTCTGGCGCTGGTATGCGTTATGCATCAGTGTGCGCCCCGACCGAGACGCAGTGACGCCTCCTTCGCCCGAACCCGGAGGGCACCATGAAGAATCGTTTCGCGCAGTTCGCCGTCGCAGCTTGCCTCGTCGCCGGCGCCTCGCTCGCCCCGGCCGTCCACGCATCGCCGGTGGTGTACAGCAACCTGGCCGTCAACGGCCTGATGGCGGCCGCGTCCCGACCCGGCACCGGCAGCTTCGAGATCGAGACCGCCGACGACTTCATACTCACGCAGACCACGCGCATCGATCACGCGACGTTCATCGGCCTGCTGCCGACGGGCGCATCGCTCGCGTCGATCACGCAGGTCCGCCTCGAGATCTACCGCGTGTTCCCGAACGACTCGAACCCCGGCCGCACGCCGACCGTGCCGACGCGGGTGAACTCGCCGTCGGACGTGGCGTTCGCCGATCGCGACTCGGCCGCATCGGAGCTGAGCTTCTCCGTCGCATTGCAGAACGGATCGTTCACGGCATCGAACTCGATCGCGCCGGGCGGCATCCACGCGTCGCCCAACCAGAGGACCGGCGGCAACGGCGCCGTGACCGGCGAGGAGGTCCAGTTCGACGTCGACCTGCTGACCCCCTTTCTGCTGCCGGCCGACCACTACTTCTTCATTCCGCAGGTGCAGTTGTCCGACGGCACGTTCTACTGGCTTTCCGCGTCGCGGCCCATCGTCGGCGGGACGCCGTTCCTGCCCGATCTGCAGGCGTGGACGCGCGATGCGGCGCTCGACCCGGACTGGCTGCGCATCGGGACCGACATCGTCGGGGGACAGGTGCCGCCCACGTTCAACATGGCATTCGCGCTCAACGGGACGGTCGTGGGCGCTCAGGTCCCGGAGCCGGCCACCGTCGCGCTCTTCGGCCTCGGCTTGCTCGCGGCGTTCGCTGCACGCGGACGGCGAACGCGACCGGGCTGAATCGACGACACCTCGGCCTTGCGGGCCAGGGTCGCCTCCTTGCGCAGGAACGCCAGCGCGAACTTCTCCGCTTTCCGCGGTGCGTGCTTCAGGTTGCCTTCGACCGCCTTGTGCAGCGACCCGCTGCGCCACGCCGTGAAGACGACCGGGTTGATGTACGACTTTCTCGCCACGGTCGGCGTGTTGCGCAGTTCCTCGGCGACCGCCTTGATCGCTGCGACGATGGCGGTCTTGAAGGCCTTCTCGCTCGGCCGGCCATCGACGGCGTCCGGCAGCGGCGTCGCCGCCATCAGCGCGATCGCCGACAGCGTGGCGCTCCAGGTGCGGAAGTCCTTGGCCGTGAAGTCCTCGCCCATCGCGTCCTGCAGGTAGGCGTTGACCTGGTCCGACGTGATCGGGTGCCGGTTGCCGTCGTCGTCGAGATACTGGAAGAGCTGCTGCCCCGGCAGATGCTGGCAACGCTTGACGATGCGCGACAGGCGCTTGTCGTCGATCGTCACGTCGTGCTCCAGGCCGCCCTTGCCCTTGAACGTGAAGCGCGCGCGGCCGTCGGTGATGAACCGGACGTGGCGGTTCTTCAGCGTCGTGAGGCCGAAGCTCGCGTTGTCGCGCGCGTACTCGGCGTTGCCGATGCGGATGCGCGTCGCGTCGAGCAGGCTGATGACGACGGCGAGGATCTTGTCGCGCGGCAGCCCGGGCAGCGCGACATCGCGCGACAGGCGGCGTCGCAGCTTCGGCAGCGCCTCGCCGAACGCGATCATGCGTTCGAACTTCTCGCCGTCGCGGGCCTGGCGCCAGTCGGGGTGGTAGCGGTACTGCTTGCGGCCGCGCGCGTCGTAGCCGGTGGCCTGCAGATGGCCGCGGTCCTTGCCGCAGATCCACACGCGCTCGTAGGCCGGCGGGATGGCGAGGCCGGCGATGCGCTGCAGCGTCTTCGCGTCGCGCAGCGTGCGGTCGTCGGTGCCGAGATAGGCGAAGCGTTGGCCACGCTTCACGCGCCGGATGCCGGCTTCGCGGTCGGAGACGTAGACGAGACCGACCGACGCGGTCAGCTCGATGGCGTCGGCGATCGATGCGAGCGTCGTGGGGGTTGCGTCGGTCGACGAGCCTTTTTCCATCGGGAGGCGACGGTGGTGGATGCGGCGCTATCGTGCCTCAGCCCGTGCCGGTCGTCGCGGGTCGTTGCACCCGCGCGCGTATCGGCCGAACGCCGATCGTGCGGCGACGGCGCAGGGTCCGCAATCGCTCGCGTCATGCGGGCCAGTGGCCCCGCGTACCGGTTCACCGTGGTTCGTCGAACAGGTCGCGCGTGCGCCGCTGCGACGCCTCGGCCGACAGCGCGGCCGCCTGCTCGACGCGCATCAGCGTGCCGGCGCGCACGCCGAGCAGGCGGATGCGCCGCTCGAGCGGCGCGCGGCGCGCGCACTCGCCGGCGATGCGACGGATGGTCTGCGCGTCCTGCGTCGGCGTCGCGAGGGTGGTCGCGCGCGTCGCGATCGTGAAGTCGTCGTAGCGCAGCTTCAGGCCGATGTTGCGCGCCACGTAGCCCTTCCGCGCGAGGTCGCCCGCGAGCTTCCCGCACAGCATCGTGAAGATCTCGCCGAGCGCCGCGCGGTCGCGCACCGCGTGCAGGTCGCGCTCGAAGGTGGTCTCGCGGCTGATCGACTTGGTCTCGCTGTGGGTCGCGATGCCGCGCCGGTCGCGGCCGTGCGCGACCTCGTGCATCCAGCGCGCCGTGTTCGGGCCGAAGCGGTCGCCGAGCGTCGCGAGCGGCGTGGCGGCGAGCGCGCCGATCGTCGTGATGCCCATCTCGGTCAGCCGCGCGCTGGCCTTCGGGCCGATGCCGTTGATCTTCTTCGGCGCGAGCGGCCAGATGCGCGTCGGCACGTCGTCGGCGTCGAGCATCACGAGCCCGTTGGGCTTCTCGAGGTCGGACGCGATCTTCGCGAGCAGCTTGTTCGGCGCGATGCCGATCGAGCACGACAGCTGCGTGGCCTCGCGCACCGCGGCCTTGATGGCCTGAGCGACGCGCGTGATCGCCGCGCGGTCGAAGGCCGAAGGGGACGCTGACCACGGCGACGCGTCGGCGACGACCTCGGTGAGGTCGATGTAGATCTCGTCGATGCCGCGGTCCTCGACCTCGGGTGCGATCGACCGCACCGCGGCCTTGAAGCGCTGCGACTGTTCGCGATACGCGTCGAAGTCGCTCGGCAACAGGATCGCCTGCGGCGCGAGCTTGGCCGCCTTCATCAGGCCCATCGCCGAGTTCACGCCGAACTCACGCGCCTCGTAGCTCGCGGTCGTGGCGACGCCGCGCCCGACGTAGCCGTCGAGCGTCGCGAACTTGCGCGTCACCGCGCCGGTCGCGGGGTCGATTGTCTCCTCGGGCTGATGGCGGCGGCCGCCGCCGACCACGACGGGGCGGCCGCGCAACTCGGGATAGCGCAGCAGCTCGACCGACGCGAAGAACGCGTCCATGTCGAGGTGGGCGATGATGCGGGCGGGCTCCTCCATGGCGACGAGGAGGATAGCGCGGCGCGTCGGCTGCGCTACTCTCCCGGCCTGCCTCGCACCGCCGCCGTGGCCTCCATGCGTCTGCCGTCCAACTTCACCCTCCCGCTGATCATCGCGTGCGCGCTGTTCATGGAGAACCTGGACGGCACGATCATCGCGACGTCGCTGCCGGTGATCGCGACCGACCTGGTCGTCAATCCGATCAGCCTGAAGCTCGCGTTGACGGCCTACCTCGTCAGCCTCGCGGTGTTCATCCCGATCAGCGGCTGGATGTCCGATCGCTACGGCTCGCGCACCGTGTTCCGCGCGGCGATCGCGGTCTTCGTCGTCGGGTCGCTCGCGTGCGGCTTCTCGAACTCGCTCGAAGGCTTCGTCCTCGCGCGCTTCGTGCAGGGCATGGGCGGCGCGATGATGGTGCCGGTCGGGCGCCTCGTGCTGTTGAAGAGCGTCGAGAAGAATCAGCTCGTGCAGGTGCTGTCGTACCTGACGATGCCGGCGCTGCTCGGACCGATCCTCGGGCCGCCGCTCGGCGGCTTCATCAGCACCTACTGGCACTGGCGCTGGATCTTCTTCATCAACGTGCCGATCGGCCTGATCGGCTGGACGCTGGCCGGTCGCTACGTGCCCGAGATCGTCGAGGACCTGCGCACGCCGCTCGACTGGCAGGGCTTCCTGCTGTCGGGCATCGGCCTGTCGGCGCTGACGCTCGGCGCCGCGACGCTCGGACAGCACCTGCTGCCGCCGATCGGCTCGGGCCTGTGCATCGCCGACGGCGCGGCGTGCATCGCCGGCTACGTCGCGCACGCACGGCGCTTCCAGCGCGAAGGTCGTCGACCGGTGCTCGACTTCAGCTTCCTGCGCGTGAAGTCCTACTTCGCCGGCGTCGTCGGCGGCTCGCTGTTCCGCATCGGCGTCGGCGCGTCGCCGTTCCTGCTGCCGCTGATGCTGCAGCTCGGCTTCGGCTACACCGCGCTGCAGTCCGGTCTGCTGACCTGCTCGTCCGCAGCCGCGGCGATGTTCATGAAGACGCTGGCCACGCGCATCCTCAAGCGCTTCGGCTTTCGCACGGTGCTGTGGGTCAACGCGCTGGTCGCGTCGTCGACCATCGTCGCGTACGGCGCGTTCTCGGCGACGACACCGGTCGCGCTGATGCTCGGACTGCTGCTGTTCGGCGGCTTCTTCCGCTCGCTGCAGTTCACGTCGCTGAACGCGCTGTCGTATGCCGACATCGACAAGCGCGACATGGGCGCGGCGTCGGGCCTGGCCAACGTCGCGCAGCAGATGTCGCTGTCGACCGGCGTGACGCTGGGCGCCGGGGCGCTCGAGGCGATGGCGCTCGCCGGGGGTCGCACGGAGGTCGTCGCCGGCGATTTCCGCGTCGCGTTCCTGGTCGTAGGGCTGGTCTCTGCCTCGTCGTTCTGGCTGATCCGGCGACTGCCGCGCGATGCGGGCGACGAGGTGTCGGGCCGCGCGATCGTGCGGGCGGACCCGCCGCTGGAGCCGGGGGATACGCCGAAGGCGTGAGCGGCCTGACGCGGAAGTTCGCGGCGATGGCGCGTCGAGAGGGAGCTGCGCGTCGGCTAAACTTGCGCCGATCATGAGCCGCCGACGGACCCCTTTCCTCCGCGCGATGACCGCCTTCTGCGTGGTCGTCTCGCTGCTGTTCTCGCAGCTGGCGATGGCGACCTACGCCTGCCCCGCTCTGGCGGATCCGCAGGAGATGGCCGCCATGCCGGCTGGCATGCCGTGCGATCAGATGGACACGGACCCGTCGGTCCTCTGTCATCGACACGCGGCCGATGCCGCGCAGGTGTCCGAAGTCGTCAAGGTCCCGACCCCTTCGCTGCCGGCGGTGATCCATGCGCTGGTCGTTCCGGTCGTGCGCGACACGGCGCCGCGCATCGGCGATCCGCGCCTGACCACGGCCGAGGCGCGACCTCCGCCCGACCCCCTGTTCCTGTCCACCCTCAGACTTCGCGTCTGACGACTCCGTCGATCGATCGGTGCCGCAGCGGTTCGCCGCCTGCCGGCTCGCAGTCCGTTCGTCTTCGGAGTTCACCATGTCCCCAGCTTTCCTGCGCGCGACCGCGATGGTCGTCGTCGCCCTGCCGGCCTTCGCGACCGCCGCCCCCTTCACGCTCGACGAGGCCGTCGACGTCGCGATCAGGCGATCCGAACTGGCACGTTCGGGACGCGCCGGCGTCGCCAGCGCATCGGCGATGGCCGATGCGTCGCGCGAGTTGCCCGACCCGGTCCTGCGGCTGGCGCTCGAGGACCTGCCGGTCACCGGCGCCGACCGCTTTCGCACGGCCCGCGACTCGATGACCACGAAGCGCATCGGACTCGCGCAGGAGTGGCTGTCGGTCGACAAGCGATCGGCGCGGCAGGCGGCGGCCGATGCGGCCGTCGACCGCGAAGCCGTCACGCTGCAGGCGGCGATCGCCGGTACGCGACTGCAGACGACGCTGGCCTATCTGGACAGCTACTACGCCGCCGAGGCGCTGAAGCTGACGACGCTGACGCGGCACCACGCGGAAGAGGAGCTCGGACTGTCCCGTGCGCGGCTCGCGTCGGCCAGTGGTTCCGGCCAGGAGGTCCTCGGGTTCGCATCGGCCGTGGGCCTTGCGGAAGACGATGCGGCCGAAGCCGCGCAGCAGCACGAGGTCGCCGATGTCGCGCTCGCGCGCTGGGTCGGCTTCCATGCGGACACGCTCGCGCCGGCTGCTCCGTTTTCGATTCCGGACGAAGCCGCCTACGTGATCCGTCATCCGTCGGTGATGGCGTTGCGGCGCGATACCGACGCGGCGCAGCGCGCGGTCACCGTCGCTGCGACCAATCGCCATCCCAACTGGACCTGGGAAGTCGGCTACGCGCAGCGCACGGGCTTCTCCGACCTGTTCACCGTCGGTGTCAGCATTCCGCTGGCGATCGCGCGCGACCGGCGGCAGGATCGCGAGACCGCCGCGAAGGCGGCCCTCGTCGACCGGGCGGACGCAGACGTGGCGGAGGCCGTCCGGCTGGCCACGGCCGAGTACCGCACGCTGATCGGCAACCGGCAGCGCTTGAGCGAACGGATCGCGCGTTATCGCCAGGCGGTGGTGGCGGTGGCGGAGCAGCGGACGTCGGCGGCCACGGCAGGCTATCGATCGAACCAGGGCAGCCTCGTCACGCTGTTCGAGGCGCGACATGCGGAAGTCGAGGGACGTCGCAAACTTCTGGCCCTCGAACGCGAACTCGCGAAGACCGAAGCCGAACTGGCCCTGCGACCGCTGTCCGACGAGGGGTCGCGATGAACCGCACCGCATCGTTCGTCGCGATCGGCGTCGGCGCCCTGATCGTCGCGGCTGCCGCGTTCCAGGTCGGGCGCAGCACGGGACCGTCGACGTCTGCGGCCGCCGACACGCCGCCGCAGACCGGCTCGAAGCCGGTGCTGTACTGGCACGACCCGATGGTTCCGGGCCAGCGCTTCGACAAGCCGGGCAAGTCCCCCTTCATGGACATGCAGCTCGTGCCGGTCTACGCCGACGCGGCGGGCGATGGGGCAGGCGTCAAGGTGGACGCCGCCGTCCGGCAGAACCTCGGCATCCGCTACACGACCGTGCGGCGCGCGTCGATCGCGTCGTCGTTCGACGCGATCGGGACGGTGCAATTCGACGAGCGGCTGCAGGTTGCCGTGCAGACGCGCGTGGCCGGCTACGTCGAACGGCTCGCCGTCCGGGCGCCGATGGAACGCGTCCGCCAGGGACAGACGCTGGCGACGATCTTCGCGCCCGAGTGGCTCGGTCCGTTGAACGAGTTGGTCGCCCTCCAACGGGCCGGCGTGTCGCAGGAGCTGATCGCAGCGGCCCGCGATCGCACGCGGGCCATGTCCATCCCGCCCGAGCTGGTCCGCCAGGCGGAGTCCGGGGTCGCACCGACCGGGCGCTACACGCTGTTCGCGCCGTCGGGCGGGGTCGTCGCCGAGCTGGGCGTCCGCGAAGGGGTGGCGGTCGCACCGGGCACGACGCTGTTCCGCATCGCAGGCCTCGACACGGTCTGGGCCGTCGCGGACATCCCCGAGGCGCAGGCGATCCGGCTGGTCCGCGGACAGCAGGTCCGCGCGGTGCTGCAGGCCGACCCGACGCAATCCTTCGTCGGCACGCTGACGGAGATCCTGCCGGAGGTCAGCGCCGCCACGCGGACGCTCAAGGCGCGCTTCGTGGTGCGCAACGACGCGGGCCGGCTGACACCGGGCATGCTGCTGCGCCTGGCCATCGACGGTGATGCGGCCGAGCGGCTGGTGGTCTCCTCCGAAGCCGTCATCCGCACCGGCAAGCGCACGGTCGTCATCGTGCAGAAGGAGGGCGGGGCGTTCGCGCCCCGCGACGTCGTGCTCGGCGCCGAGTTCGGCGACGACGTCGAGATCGCGCGCGGCCTGGCCGAGGGCGAGCGCGTCGTCGCCAGCGGCCAGTTCCTGATCGATTCGGAAGCCAGCCTGCGTTCGGTGATCGGCAACATCGGCGCACCGTCGGAGCCACCGTCCCCCGAAGCGCCCGTCGCGCCAACCGTCGACCGGCACGACGGCGAAGGCAGGGTCGAGAGCGTCGCGGCCGACAGCATCACGATCTCGCACGGCCCGATCCCGTCGCTGAAGTGGCCGGCGATGACCATGGGCTTCGGCAGGCCCGGTGCGAAGGCGTTCGCCGACATCATGCCGGGCGACACCGTGCGCTTCACGTTCCGCGAGGGCGGCGCGACCGGCTACGAGCTGCTGTCGGTCGTGAAGGTCGCCGGCGGAGCCGCGAAATGATCGCCGCGGTCATTCGCTGGTCCATCGGCAACCGCGTCCTCGTCCTGATGGCGACGCTCTTCGTCGTGGCCGCAGGTCTTTGGTCGGTCCGACAGACGCCGGTCGATGCGTTGCCCGACCTCTCGGACACGCAGGTGATCATCCGCACGCCGTACCCGGGCAAGGCGCCGCAGGTCGTCGAGGACCTGGTGACCTATCCGCTGACGACGACGATGCTCAGCGTGCCCGGCGCGAAGACGGTGCGCGGCTACTCGTTCTTCGGCGACTCGTTCGTCTACGTCCTGTTCGACGATCGGACCGATCCGTACTGGGCGCGGTCGCGCGTCGTCGAATATCTCAACCAGGTGCAGGGCAAGCTGCCCGCCGGCGCGAGCGCATCGCTCGGACCGGACGCGACCGGCGTCGGCTGGGTCTACGAGTACGCGCTGATCGATCGCAGCGGGACCCGCGACCTGTCGCAACTGCGCGCGCTCAACGACTGGTTCCTCAGGTTCGAGCTCAAGACCGTTCCCGACGTGGCCGAAGTCGCGAGCATCGGCGGCATGGTGCGGCAGTACCAGGTGGTCCTCGACCCCGACCGCATGCGGGCGCTGGGCATCACGCAGGCCGTCGTGATGGACGCGCTGCAGAAGGCCAACCAGACGACCGGTGGCTCCGTCGTCGAGATGGCCGAAGCCGAGTACATGGTGCGATCGCGCGGCTACCTGCAATCGCTCGACGACTTCCGTGCGATCCCGCTGGCCCTGTCGAACGCGACGCCGGTGCTGCTGCGCGATGTGGCCACCATCCAGCTCGGGCCCGAGATGCGGCGCGGCATCGCGGAGCTCGACGGCGAAGGCGAAGTGGCGGGCGGCGTCGTCGTCATGCGCTCCGGCAAGAACGCACGCACCACGATCGCGGCGGTCAAGGCGAAGCTGGCTTCCCTCGCGACCAGCCTGCCCGCGGGCGTGGAGATCGTGACGACCTACGACCGCTCGCTGCTGATCGATCGCGGCGTCGACAACCTGCGCACCAAGCTCGTCGAGGAGTTCGTCGTCGTCGCGCTGGTCTGCGCCGTGTTCCTCTTCCATCTGCGCTCGGCGCTGGTCGCCGTCGTCGCGTTGCCGATCGGCGTGCTCGCGGCCTTCGTCGTGATGCGCTGGCAGGGCGTCAACGCCAACATCATGTCGCTGGGTGGCATCGCCATCGCGGTCGGTGCGATGACCGACGCGGCGATCGTGATGGTCGAGAACGTGCACAAGCATCTCGAAGCGTTCGACGACGCGCACCACCGACCGCCGACGGCCGCGGAGCGCTGGCGGCTGGTCGGCGACGCATCGGTCGAGGTCGGCCCCGCGCTGTTCTTCTCGCTGCTCGTGATCACGCTGTCGTTCGTGCCGGTGTTCTCGCTCGAAGCGCAGGAAGGCCGGCTGTTCGCGCCGCTCGCGTTCACCAAGACCTACGCGATGGCGTCGGCCGCCGCGCTGTCGGTGACGCTGGTCCCCGTGCTGATGGGCTGGCTGATCCGCGGCCGCATCCCGCACGAGGCCGCGAATCCGCTCAACCGCTTCCTGATCGCGGTGTATCGACCGGCGCTCGACGCGGTCCTCCGCTTTCCGAAGGCGACGCTCGTCGTCTCGGGGGTCGCGCTCGCCCTCACCGCGATCCCGCTGCTGCGCCTGGGCGGCGAGTTCATGCCGGCGCTCGACGAAGGCGACCTTCTCTACATGCCGTCCGCGCTGCCCGGCCTGTCGGCCGCGAAGGCGGCGGTCCTGCTGCAGCAGACCGACCGCATGATCAGGACCGTGCCCGAAGTCGCACGCGTCTTCGGCAAGGCCGGTCGCGCCGATACGGCGACGGACCCGGCGCCGCTCGAGATGTTCGAGACCACGATCCAGTTCAAGCCGCGGGACCAGTGGCGTGCGGGAATGAAGCCCGATCAGCTCGTCGACGAACTGGACCGCGCGGTCCGCGTCCCCGGGCTGTCGAACATCTGGGTGCCGCCGATCCGCAACCGCATCGACATGCTCGCGACCGGCATCAAGAGTCCGGTGGGCATCAAGGTCGCGGGGGCGGACCTGCCGATCATCGATGCGCTGGCCACGCAGATCGAGATGGCCGTCAAGACCGTCCCGGGGGTGACGTCGGCGCTGGCCGAGCGGCTGACCGGCGGGCATTACATCGACGTGCAAATCGATCGACTGGGTGCCGCGCGCCATGGCCTGTCCGTCGCCGAGGTCCAGTCCCTCGTCTCGACCGCGATCGGCGGGGACAACGTCGGCGAGATGATCCAGGGCCGTGAACGGTACCCGATCAACGTCCGGTATCCCCGCGAGGTCCGGGATTCGCTGGAAGGCCTGCGGGCGCTGCCGTTCGTCACGGCGGGCGGGGCGCAGGTCCTGCTCGGCGACGTCGCGCGCATCACGGTCAGCGACGGTCCACCGATGCTGCGAAGCGAGAACGCACGTCTGTCCGGCTGGGTCTATGTCGACGTGCGCGGGCGGGACCTGCGCTCGGTCGTCTCCGACATGCAGGCCGCCGTCGCCACGAAGGTGAAGCTGCCGCCCGGCTACGCGGTCGCCTGGTCGGGTCAGTTCGAGTATCTCGAACGCGCGACCGAACGGCTGAAGCTGGTCGTGCCGGTGACGCTGGCGGTCATCTTCGTGCTGCTCTACCTGCTGTTCCGATCGTTCGGCGATGCCGTCCTGGTGATGGCCGCGGTACCGTTCTCGCTGATCGGCGGTTGCTGGCTGATCTGGATCCTCGGTCATTCGATCTCGGTCGCGACGGTCGTCGGCTTCATCGCGCTGGCCGGCGTCGCCGCCGAGTTCGGCGTCGTGATGCTGGTCTATCTGAAGAACGCTCATGCGCGACGCCTGCTCGCGGGTGCGCCGGACGACGACGACACGTTGCGGGCCGCGATCCGCGAGGGCGCCGTGCAGCGCGTGCGGCCCAAGGCCATGACGGTCGCCGTCGTCCTCGCCGGATTGCTGCCCATCCTCTTCGGCAGCGGCACCGGCTCGGAAGTCATGAGCCGCATCGCGGCACCGATGGTCGGCGGCATGGTCACGGCGCCACTGCTGAGCCTGTTCGTGATCCCGGCCGCCTGGTACCTGATCCGCCGCCGCACCGCGGCCGCCGTTCCCTCGCATCCCATCGAATCCCAACCCCGACTGGAGCATTGATGAAAGCGCTATTCCTGACCGCCACGCTGTCGAGTCTGCTGTCCGCCCCGGCCTTCGCGCAGACGATGAATCACGATGCGATGGGAAAGCTGAGCCCGTCGCCATCCGCGGCGCAAGCGCCCGCATCGCCGTCGATGACCGACGGGGTCGTCAAGAAGGTCGACAAGGTGGCCGGCACCATCACGTTGCAGCACGCGGAAGTGAAGGCGGTGCGCATGCCGGCGATGACCATGGCCTACAAAGCCAAGGATCCCGCGCTGCTCGACAAGGTATCCGCCGGCGACAAGGTCGGTTTCTCGCTCGCGCAGCAGAAGGACGGATATCTCGTCGATGCGATCGAGAAGAAGCACTGAACGCGTCGCAGCGCCCTATGCCGCCGCGGGTGGCGGCCGCCAGAATCGACGCACCACGGCGACCAGCAGCCCGCTCGCGAGCAGCCATGCGATCTCGGGCAGCCACTGGATCAGCGACGCCTTCGTCAGCCCCGCCGCCGCGCACGCGAGGCGCAGCAGCGTGCCCACGGCGATCGCCGAGAACAGCAGTCCGCTCGCGGTGCCCGCGCCACGCGCCGTCGCGCGACCCGCGGACAGGGAGACCGCGCTGGTGAACACCACGGTCGTGAACGCGCCCCACGCGGCACCGGCCAGCGCGAGACCCGCGACCAGCACGAGCATCGCTTCGGCGACGGTGCCGAGCGCGAACGCGCCGCACGCGACGAGCAGCGCGAGCGCGCCGCCGATCAGCGGCCGTCCCTGCGCCGCATCGAGCGCGGCGAGACGCGACCCGGGGATCAGGCCGACCGCGAAGCCGACCCAGAACCACGCGGCCCACAGCAGCGCATCGCTGCCGACGAAGCGCTGCAGCAGCGGCTGCGCGACGATCGCCGTGACGAGCTGCGTGCCGAAGCTCGCGATCAGCACCACGGCGGCCAGCGACCACGTACGCCGACGTCGTTCCACTTCCATCGACGGAACGGACGTCGCCGGCTCGACCGGCGGCAACGCCGCTTCGGCACGCAGCGCCCAGAGCCCGGCCACCGCCAGCGACAGCGCGCTGAGCGCGATCGGCAGGCGCGGATCGACGTTCCTGAGCAGCAGCGTGACGTAGGGACCGATCGCGCCGGCGAGGCTGATGCCGACCAGCGCGAGGCTGACGAGGCCCGCAGGGCTCCCGTTCGACCGACCCGCTTGGCGCACGCGCCCGAGCAGCGCGAACACCGGTGCCCGCAACGCCGACGACGTGGCGGCCCACACGAAGATGATGGCCAGCAGCAACGGTGCGTTGCCCGCGCCGGCGATCCACGGCATCGCCAGCAGCGCGGCAGACGACACCAGCGTCACCGCGGTGACGATGCGCCCGAGCCGTCGCCACACCAGCGCGACGCGATCCGCATACACGCCGGCGAACCAGTCGGTCGCGGCGAAGATCAGCTGGTCGGCGATCAGCACGTAGACGAACCAGCGCTTCTCGATCCCGGCGTGGGCCAGCATGCCGGGCAGGAACAGCACGTACAGCGTCCACGACAGCGCGAGCAGGCATTGCACCGCGAGGACCCACAGCGCGGTGCGGGTCCCGACGCCTTGCGCGAGGTCAGTCGACGGCGCCACTGCTCGTACGACCCCAGCCGCTGCCGTGGTCCGCGTCGCGTCGCACGCGGTCGTCGCTCAGCATCTTCTCGAGCTCGTCGCGGCCGCTGCGGGCCCGCGCGACCAGCTTCTGCTCGTCGCGGAACTCGGGAAGCATCTGCTCGAGCGTGTGGATGGTCGAGCGACGGAAGCGGTCCGCGATGCGGCGCCCCTCGAACGGCCGGATGCCCATCACCTCGAGCGCGGACCGCGCGGTGCGCAGCGCCGACTCGAAGGTCTCGCGCTCGACGTTCTCGATGCCGAGCTCGCGCAGTTCCAGCCAGTGCCGCACATTGCGGGCGCGCGCCAGGATCCGCAGGTTGGGGAAGGCCTCGGTCACCGCGCGCGCGAGCTGCATGCTGTCGTCGACGTCGTCGATCGCGATCACCAGCAGCGCCGCCTCGCGCGCGCCGGCCGCCTCGAGCAGGTCGAGCCGCGTCGCGTCGCCGTAGAACACCTTGGTGCCGAAGCGGCGCAGCAGCTCGATCTGATCGGGGTCGTGCTCGAGCACGATGACCGGGTAGCCGGAGCCGTTGAGCATCCGCGCGACGATCTGGCCGTAGCGGCCGAAGCCCGCGATGATCACCGGCGCGCGTTCGTCGATCACGTCCGCGTCGCGCTCCTTGCGCGCCACGCGGGCCACCAGCTTGTCGGCGACGATCAGCACGATCGGCGTCGCGGCCATCGAGATCGCGACCGCAGCGGTCAGCAGCGGGATCCACTGGCCTTCGAGCACCTTCGACGCGGACGCGACGCTGAACACGACGAACGCGAACTCGCCGCCCTGGCCGAGCAGCGCGCCGAACGCGAGGCGCTGCTTGCGTGGCACGCCGAGCGGCTTGGCGATGCCGACCAGCACCGCGAACTTGATCGCGATCAGGCCGACCACGATCAAGGCCAGCAACGCCGGGCTGGCGATCACCTGGCCGAAGTCGATCGACATGCCGACGCCGATGAAGAACAGGCCGAGCAGCAGGCCCTTGAACGGCTCGATGTCGGTCTCGAGCGCGCGGCGGTACTCGGAGCTGGCCAGCAGCACGCCGGCGATGAACGCGCCGAGCGCCATCGACAGGCCCGCGTAGCTCATCAGCTCGGCGATGCCGACCACCAGCAGCAGCGAGAAGGCCGTGAAGACCTCGCGCACGTCGGCCTTCGCGACGATGCGCAGGATCGGCCGCACCAGGTAGCGGCCGGCGACGATCACGGCCGCGATCGCCGCGATCGCGATCAGCGCGGCCTGCCACACCGGCTGCGCGTGAGGGTCGTGCCTGCCGAGCCCCATGAGCTGCGCGACCAGCGGCACGATCGCGATCAGCGGGATCGCCGCGATGTCCTGGAACAGCAGGATCGAGAACGCGGTGCGGCCGGCGGGCGTGGCCGTCATGTTGCGTTCGCCGATCACCTGCATGCCGATCGCGGTCGACGACATCGCCAGCGCGTAGCCGGCGATCAGCGCGGGCGGCCACGCGAGGCCGAGGGCGATCAGCGCCAGCGACAACAACGCGCCGGTGATGCCGATCTGCAGGCCGCCGCCGACGAAGACTGCGCGGCGCAGCTTCCACAACTCTTCCAGGTCGAGCTCGAGGCCGATGAGGAACAGCATCAGCACCACGCCGAACTCCGACACCTGCCCGATGCTCTCGACGTCGGAGATCAGGCGGAAGCCCCACGGCCCGATCACGCAGCCGGCGATGAGATAACCGAGCACCGAGCCGAGGCCCAGGCGCTTCGCGAGCGGCACAGCGATGACGGCGGCCGCGAGATAGACGATCAGGTCGACGGTCATGCGGAACCCGTCTTCAGGGCAGCGATGGCGAGCGTGGGCTCGGGCCGGTCGACGGACGCGGTCGTCGGGATCTTCTTCTTCGGCTTCGCCGGATGCGCGGCGTCGAAGTCGATCAGCCGCTGGCGGTAGCGCTGGCCGGCGGCTGCGACCTGCGCCTGGTCCGAATGCGAGTCGTGGACGATGATCGGATCGAGCCATTCCATTCCGCAGAAGCGTGCCGTCTGGCGCATCGGCGCGACGAAGACGTCGAACGGATGGCCATGCGGACCCTCGGGCGTGTAGGCCTTGAAGTCCGCGCCGGTGGTGACGACCCACAGCAGTTGCTTGCCGGCCAGTGCATTGCCGTCCTGGCCGTAGGCCCAGCCGAGCGCGAAGACCTCGTCGATCCACAGCTTGAGCAGCGCCGGCATGCTGTACCAGTAGATCGGGTGCTGGACCACGATCAGGTCGACCGCCGCGAGGCGTTGCTGCTCGGCCTCGATGTCGATGTCGAAGTCGGGATAGAGGTCGTAGAGGTAGCGGCGGTCGACGAACGGCAGGCCGTCGACCGCCGTCAGCAGTTCGCGGTTGGCGAGCGAGCGCTCGGCGTAGGGATGCGCGTAGATCAGCGCGACGGTCGGCGTGGGCATGGTTGCGATGGTAATGGGCGTGCCCGGAAATTGCTTCACCTCGCATCGTCCGGCTCTCGATGCAGAAAGCTGGTGACAGAAAGGCGAAGCGGCGACGGGGGATCACGGAAACTGCCTGTTAGAGTCCTGTCCATGAGCGAACACAAACCCCTTGCTCCCGGCACCATCGTCTTCCACCCGTCGCGTGGCTACGGCGTGCTGACCGGGGTCAATCTGCTGACCGGCTGGGTCAGCGCGCGCTTCGGCAACGAAGTCAACACGCTCGACCTGTCGCTCAGCGACGACGGCATCGCGCACTCCGACGGCACGCCGATTCTCTTCCGTCGTGCGGCGCCCGACTACATGCCGCACGCGCGGCTGATGGCGATGGTCCACGCACTGCACGGCGCCGGCTACGAGCGCCTCTACCTCTACACGTGGCCGAAGCCGTCGGGCCTGCACTGGCGCTGGCACCTGTTCACCGGCCGTCGCGACCGCAGCGGCTTCTGGGTCAACCGGCCGTTGCGGCCCGGCTGGTACGGCTCCGGGTCGGACTACAACTTCAACCCGGTGATGGGCTGGGGCGACGGTCCCGGGGCCACGACCGACCAGCTGATCCACGCGCTGGCCTCGCACGATCCCGAAGGGCTCGCGCAGGCGCTCGGCAGCGATCCCGACCACACCGCGTGGTTCGCCGACGTCTGCGACGCGCTGCTGCCGAACCACGCCTACAGCCTCGGCTGGGAGGCCGCGACCCGCAACCTGCGCCTGCAGACGAGCGGTCCGCGCGGCATGCCGCTGAACCTGCCGGTCATGGCGGTGCGGCGCGGCGTGCAGCGCTACGGCGGCCCCGCGCTGTCGTGGCCGCCGGGATGGACCGACGGCTGGGCGCATCACGGCTACACGCGGGCGTTGCGCCGGGCGAGCGATCGGGCCAGCGAGACCGAGGGCTGAAGCGAGCCCGGGCCACGAGCCGCCTCTGCGAGCCGTTCAGACCGACTTCCTTCCCCCCGTGCGCAGCCGGAACAGGGTCTCGATCGTCACCTCGCGCGAGCCGGGCACGACGCGGAACGTGTCGCCGGCCGCGACCGTGCCGGTCTGCAGCACCTCGAGATAGAAGCCGCAGAACCCCGACTGCACCATCATCTTCGACGCGTGGTTGAAGCCCATGCGCGCGTTGAACTTGAAGCACGGATAGCGCGGGCCGTCGACGCGCAGGCGCACCGGCGGGGCGTCGCCCGGCTCGGCCGGCTCGAGGACCAGCACGTCGCCGATCCACACGCGGTTCTCGACCAGGCCCTCGATCGTCAGGTTCTCGCCCATGCATCCGGGCGGCAGCGGGTCGTCGATCTGCGTCGCCTGTTCGCGCATCGTCTGCCACACCGGGTAGTGCTCGATCGGGTAGGCGTAGACGGCCTTGTCGCGGCCGCCGTGGACCGTCAGGTCGGCCTGCTCGTCGCCGACGAAGCCGAGCGGGTCGAGCGCGACGCGTCGCGGATCGTCGAGCGTCGAGACGGGCGACTTGCGGATGCCGCTCGGGACCTGCTCGTGACGACCCCCGGGGGCGGGGACCAGGAGGGGAGCGGCGGCGCCGGTGCTGACTGCGAGGATGCGCATGGGATGTTCGCGCTAGATCGCGCGGGCAGAAGGAGTGAAGGGTCGCAGGCGTTCGATGCGCCGCTGCGCCGCGATCGACACGCCGATCGCGACGACGAGGATCGGCAGGCCGACCCACGGCAGCGCCCGGGTCGCCGGCGCCGTGAACGGATGGGCGAGCACGATGCCGCCGACGGCCGCGCCGACGAACTGCCCGAGGTAGATGGCCGACGTGTTGAGCGCGACCGAGACTGCCGCGAGCGGCGGCGCGAGGTTCACGAGCCGCACCTGCTGCATGCTGTTGCTCGCGAAGTTGCCGGCGCCCCAGAACAGCGCCGCGAGAAACGCCACCGAGAGGCCGGCCGGTGTCGGACCGAGATCGAAAAGCGCGATCCACAGCACGAACGACGCCACCAGCGAGGCGAGCGCGACGTGGATCACCAGCGGAGGTCCGCGGCGATCCGCGATGCGTCCGGCAACGAGGTTGCTGGCGAAGCCCGCCATTCCCATCGTCGACAGCAGCACGGTCACCAGCAACGGGGTGGTCTGCACCGCGTCGCGATAGGCGACGACGATGTACGAGAACAGGACGAACTGCGCACTGGACTGGATCGCCGTCACCGAGACCACGCGCAGCAGCGTCGGATGGGCGCCGATCGCGCGCCAGGCGGCAGCGTCGATGCGCCCCACGAACAGGCCGGCCGGCAGCCGCCACCAGACCAGCACCGCACCCACCGCCGACAACAGGCCCACGGCGCTCATCGCCGTGCGCCATCCGAGCGTGGACGCGATCAGCGCGCCGGCGGGCATGCCGAGCACGGCCGCGATCGACCAGCCCAGGAACACGAAGGCCATCGTGCGGGCGCGCCGCTCGGGCGACACCAGCAGGCTCGCGGTGGCGGCGGCCTGCGGCGTGAACAGCGTCCCGGCGAGCGACGTCAGCACGCGGATCGCGAGCAGGCCCCAGTAGCCGTCGGCGGCGGCCGCGGCGAAGTGCCCGACGGCGAACAGCGCGAGCGAGGCCGTCAGCACGACCCGTCGGTCGAGCCGGCTGGTCAGCGCCCCGAGCGGCGGCCCGGACAGGCAGATGCCGAGCGCGAAGAGGCCGGCGATCAGGCCGATCGCCGACGGCGTCTCGTGCAGGTCGCGCGCGACCGTGTCGAGCATGCCGACGAAGGCCAGCGCCCCGGTGCCGATGACCACGTTGCCGAACGCGAGCGACCACAGCGCGAGGCGTTCGGAGGACGTGGAGGGGGCGGGGGCCATGCGGGTCGGGATGGATGGGGGCGGACGCGCGTTGCGGGCGCGCGCGGCTTTCGCGAGTCTACTGCCGCGGGCGCCGTTCGACCGGCGTCCGCGGGCCACTGCGGGCGGATCACTGCACGGCGCAGGTGAAGCTGGACGCGAGGTTCACGTCGCCGCCGCCGAGATAGCGCGGAAAGCCGGGGTACTCGCACAGCGGCCGCGTGCGGCCCGGGACGCCGGTCGCGTCGGCCACGGTCTGCTTCGGCGGCGCGATGCCCTTCTCGACCCAGTTCTCGAGCGTCGTCAGCGAGTCCCACGCGGCGTTGAACACCGTGCTGACCGCATGCCCGTAGCCGGGAATCTCGTAGAAGCGCAGGAAGTCGTTCACGCGCGCGGGACCCATCGTGCTGCGCAGCCGGTCGTAGTACTGCTCGGTCGCGCGCGTGCTGACGAGCGCGTCGCTCATGCCGTGCGCCATCAGGATCCGGCCGCCCTTCGCGGCGAAGGGCCCGAGGTCGGTGCGGTTCACGTCCTGCACGCCGGTCAGCGTGCTGATGCGCGCCTGCAGCGGGCCGGGGTTCTGGGGATCGACCGACAGCGAGTTGAAGTTGGGATCGCGCGTGACGAAGTAGCGGATCCACTGGTCCCAGAACACGCTGCCGTAGGGCGCGGTGTTGGGCATCGGGCTCGCGGGTGGCGACGAGCCGAACGACAGCAGCGTCACCGTGGGTTGCAGCGGACTCGCGTTGGGGATGCCGAAGTCGGTACCCCAGGTGTTGAAGCCGGGGTATTGCGTCTCGCCGCTCGCGAGCCGGTAGGAGAAGGTGATCGGCGTGTCGAACACCTTGAACGCTGCGATCTGCGCGTCCGACAGGCAGGCGTCGCCGCCTTCGCCGCCGTTCGGGCAGCGCAGCGGCGCCCCGTTGACCAGGGCCTTCGCGGGATCGAACAGCGCGTTGCACGCGCGCACGTTGCTGACGAGGCCGTCGACGACGCCGTCCAGTCCGTCGCAGGTCTGCAGCGCCGCGTCGTACAGCGCCTTGCGCTTGGCGACGCTGGGATAAGCACCCGGGGCCGCGAACGCGCGCGTGATGCGACCGAACTGCAGGTCGAGGCTGGCGGCGGCGCCGGCCGGATACAGCACGATGGCGCCGTCCCAGTCCTGCGGCCAGCGCTGCACGACGGCCAGCGCCTCGCGGCCGCCGGACGAGCCGCCGGCGAAGTAGGCGCGGGTCGGCTTCGCCACGCCGTAGCGCGCGCCGACGATGGCCACGGCCACGTCGCGGGTCTTCTTCAGCGCGTCGCCGGAGAAGTTGTTCAGCGCCTCGTCGTTGACGCCGAACGAGCCGTCGCGACTCCCGAGCGCGCCGGCCTGGTGGCCCGAGTCGCTCGCGAAGGTCGCGTAGCCGCGGCCGAGGGGCAGCGGCTGGTCGACCGGTCCCGCGGGCACGTTGCCGGCGATGTTGGGGACCGCGCCGTCGTAGCCGCCGCCACCGAACATCAGGACCTTGCCGTTCCAGGTGGTCGGCAGGTCGACCTGCAGCTTGATCTTCGGCGCCGCCGGATCGACCGGCGCGATCTCGGCCGTGACCTTGCAGTACTCGCCGAGTGCCGACGCGCCGCTGCCGGCGGCCGCGACGACGGTGGCCGACGTGACCGTCGCGCCGGTGGTCGGCAGCCCGATCGCCCCGGGGGGCACGGCCATCGCGGCGAGCTGCTCGCAGGTCTTCGGGGGTCCGACCGGGACCGAGGGCCCGGTCGCGCAGCCGCCCAGCAGCGCAGCGGCCAGCAGGCCCGGAGCCAGCGCTCCGCCGTTCGAAACGTTCCACGTCATGCGAGTCTCCCTGTTCGCGCGCTCGTCGGTGGCGCGATGCGGTCGAGACTCTGCGAGAGGCGCCGCGGTCCGTCAATCCGAACGGACCCGATGGTGCTGCTGCCCGCGCCGCTGCGGCCGCAGGGTCCGCAGCGTCAGCGCGGCGGACCCTGCCGCGGCTGATGGAACAGTTCGATCATCAGCGCCCGCAGCCACGCGTCGCCGGGTTCGCCGGCGCGCCGGCGCGTCCAGAACAGGCCGACGTCGAAGTGGCGCTGCGGCACCGGCAGCGGCGAGATGCGGTTCAGGCCGTAGTGGCGGAACGCGCGTGCCACCGTGCGCGGCACGATCACCGCGTAGTCGACCTCGGCGAGGATCGCCGGCACGACCATGAAGTGCGGGATCGACAGCTTGACGCGATCGATCAGCCCGCTGTCGCGCAGGATCTCGAGCGTGGGTCGGTGCGACGTGATCGCGATGTAGTCGGCCGGCGGCCGTGCGCCGCGCTGCATCGCCGTGCGTGCCACCGAGCGCCGCAGCGTCACGTATTCCTCGCGGAACAGGTGCTGGTGCGCGAAGCTGCCGATCAGCGACGGCAGGTGTCCGACCGCGAGATCCACCGCGCCGCTCTCGAGCGCGGCGGGCAGGGCATCCCACTCGATCTGCCGCGTCTCGAGCGACACGCCGGGCGCCTGCGCGCGGATCGCCCGCATCATCGGCGGCAGGAAGATCATCTCGCCGAGGTCGCTCATGTGGACGCGGAAGGTGCGCCTCGCGGACGCCGGCTCGAAGCTCGTCGCGTCGTCCAGGACCGACTGCACGGCGAGCAGCGCGTCGCCCAACGTGGGCGCGATGCGCCGCGCGACCGGCGTCGGCTCGACACCGCCCTTGACGCGCACGAACAGCACGTCGCCGAACAGCGTCCGCAGCCGCGCGAGGCCATGGCTGACCGACGGCTGCGTCAGGCCGATGCGTTGTGCGGCGCGGCTGACACTGCCTTCCGCGTACACGGCGGCGAAGATCTTCAGCAGGTTCAGGTCGATGTCGTTGACGTTCATGACGGCCGCAGCCCTAATATATCGATGGTGTCGATGATCGAAATAGAAACCACGCCATCGACAGCATAACGGGCTGTTCCTAGAATCCGCCATCCGGGAGATCATGCCAGGACGGATCGACGCGGGCGCCGCGTTCGAATCCGGACGGACCCGACGATCGGGAGACAGCATGGAGCGCTCGTTCGCGCGCGAGGTCGAGTCGCTCAAGCTCGGCGACGGAGACGTCTTCCACGGCGAAGGCATCCTCGCCATCACGAAGGCGCTGCTGCAGTCCGGCGTCTCGTACATCGGCGGCTACCAGGGTGCGCCGGTGTCGCACCTGCTCGACGTGATGGTCCAGGCACGACCGTTCCTCGACACCCTCGGCGTCAAGGTGGAGGCCTGTTCCAACGAAGCGTCCGCGGCCGCGCTGCTCGGCGCGTCGATCCACTACCCGGTGCGCGGCGCCGTCACGTGGAAGTCGATCGTCGGCACCAATGTCGCGTCCGACGCGCTGTCCAATCTTTCATCGCCGGGGGTCACCGGCGGCGCGCTGATCATCGTCGGCGAGGACTATGGCGAAGGCGCGAGCGTGATCCAGGAACGCTCGCTCGCCTTTGCTTTGAAGTCCACCCTCTGCCTGTTCGACCCGCGGCCCGACCACGCGACGATGGTGGACCTCGTCGAGAAGGCGTTCGAGCTGTCCGAGGCGTCGAACATGCCGGTGATGATGCAGTTGCGCATCCGCGCGTGCCACGTGCGCGGCAGCTTCGTGTGCAAGGACAACCGCGCGCCGGCGCTGTCGATGAAGCATCCGTTCGACGAGCCCGCGACCTTCGACTACGCGAAGCTGCCGCATCCGCCGGCCACCTTCCGCCAGGAGAAGCTCAAGGGCGAGCAGCGCATCGCCGCGGCGCGCCGGTTCATCGTCGAGCACGCGCTGAACGACGTGGTGTCGCCGCGCGCCGGCTCCGCCGCGGGGCACATCGGCGTGATCGTGCAGGGCGGTCTCTTCAACACGCTGATGGGCGCGCTGGTGCAGTGCGGCCTCGCCGACGCGTTCGGCGCGAGCGACGTGTCGATCCTGGTCCTCAACGTCACCTGCCCGCTCGCGCCGGTGCAGATCGAGGCCTTCTGCGCCGCGCACGACGCCGTGCTGGTGGTCGAGGAAGGGCAGCCCGAGTTCCTCGAGCAGGAGATCGCCACGATCCTGCGCCGCGCGGGCATCGCCACCGCGCTGCACGGCAAGGACGTGCTGCCGATGGCCGGCGAGCACAACGTCGAGATCGTCGCCACCGGCCTCGCGCGCGTTGTCGGGCAGCACGCGGCGGCAGTCGACCTCGCGTCGGTGCGCGCGTGGCTGGTCGCGAACGACGAACGGCGCCGCGCCGTCGCCGAGGTCTTCGCGGGCGACCTGCCGACGCGTCCTCCCGGCTTCTGCATCGGCTGTCCCGAACGGCCGGTGTTCTCCGCGCTCAAGCAGGTGCAGCAGAAGATCGGCAAGGTCCACGTGGCAGCCGACATCGGCTGCCATTCGTTCGCGACCTTCGCGCCGTTCTCGTCGGGCCACACGATCCTCGGCTATGGCATGAGCCTCGCGTCGGCCGGCGGCGTCGGGCCGATGATGACGCGCCGCTCGCTGGCGATCATGGGCGACGGCGGGTTCTGGCACAACGGCCTGCTGTCCGGCGTGCAGTCGGCGCTGTTCAACCAGGACGACGTGGTGCTGCTGATCCTGAAGAACGGCTACACGTCGGCGACCGGCACGCAGGAGATCATCTCGTCGCCGGACGACGACGCGGTGCAGGTGATCGAGAAATCCCGTCTCTTCAAGCCCGACGTCCACAGCCTGACGGACAACAACCGCGCGATCGAGGACACGCTGACCGGGATGGGCGTGTCGTGGATGAAGACGGTCTACACCTACGACGTCGACGCGATGATGGCCGCGCTGACCGACGCCTTCACGACCGAGACGGCGGGCCTCAAGGTGATCGTCGGGGAAGGCGAATGCCAGCTCGAGCGACAGCGGCGCATCAAGCCGATCCAGGCCGCGCGCATCCGCGACGGCAAGCGCACCACGCGCGTGAAGTACGGCGTCGACGAGGACACGTGCTCGGGCGACCACTCGTGCATCCGGCTGTCGGGCTGTCCGACGCTGACGCTCAAGGACTCGAACGATCCGCTCAAGGTCGACCCGGTCGTGACGATCACCGAGGGCTGCGTCGGCTGCGGGCTGTGCGGGTCGAACGCGCACGCCGCCACGCTGTGCCCGTCGTTCTATCGCATCGAGGTCGTGCGCAACCCGACGCGCTGGGATCGCGTGCGGTCGTGGCTGACGACCAGCAGCGTCGCGCGGCGCGCCCGGGCGGCGGCATGAACGCGCGCACGATGCTGTCGGCGATGCCGGCCACGCCGCGCGCGGCGGGCAACGACGGGCCGATCACGATCCTGATCGCGGCGCTCGGCGGCGAGGGCGGGGGCGTGCTGACGCAGTGGATCGTCGAGGCCGCGCTGCACGCCGGCTATCCGGTGCAGAGCACGTCGATCCCCGGCGTCGCGCAGCGCACCGGGGCGACCACCTATTACGTCGAGATCTTCCCGCAGCCGCTGGCGTCGCTCGACGGACGACGTCCGATCATGAACCTGGCCCCGGTCGCCGGCCGCATCGACCTGCTGATCGCGTCGGAGCTGCTCGAGGCGGTGCGGACGACGTCGCTCGGCTTCGTCGATCGCGAGCGCACCACGGTCGTCACGTCGACGTCGCGGGCCCTGACCAATCGCGAGAAGGGGGCGATGGGCGACGGGCGCGAGGACGACGCGCGGCTGATGGACGTGCTGCTGCGGAACAGCCGGCGTCACGTGGCCTTCGACATGAACGACGAGGCGCGTGCCGCGCGCACCGTGATCAGCGCGGTGATGTTCGGCGCGGTCGCGGGTTCGGGTCTGCTGCCGTTCGACCGCTCGCACTGCGAGGCGGCGATCACCGGGTCGCGAATCGGCTCAAGCGCGGGGGTCGACGCGAGCCTCGACGGCTTCGAGCGCGGGTTCGCGCGGGCCGAGGGCCGCGGGGCCGTCGCGACATTGTCGCCGGTGGCTGCGCAACAGAAGGCCGTCGCGTCCGCGTGGCCGGCCGGCGTGCAGGCGATGGTCGATCACGGCATCGAACGGCTCGTCGACTACCAGGACCGACGCTACGCGGACCTGTATGTGGAACGGTCACGGCGCGTGCT
>Ga0209724_1000134_pt1 | contig 90713 bp, 67 predicted proteins | sample grotaG_FD_184143 | JGI IMG/M metagenome (GOLD analysis project Ga0209724, IMG submission 184143) | Glacier valley bacterial and archeal communities from Borup Fiord, Nunavut, Canada, to study Microbial Dark Matter (Phase II) -... | ecosystem: Environmental > Aquatic > Freshwater > Ice > Glacier ...
CGAGAACCGGTGGACTTCATACGGTGACTGCGGCGACGCTTCCTTCAACGGCAACGCGAGAGCTTCCATCGCCCTCAAGACATTCGCCAGCCCTCCGAAATTCCCACCTTGATCGATCTCCGATCAAGGTGCGTAACCCCGCGACATCAGATCAATCCACGAGCGCTGGAATGAACCCTGGCGCTCGACATGATCCAGATCTAGGTGCTCGTCGGCCGCGCCAGCTCCAGCACGTCACTCTCCGACATCTGCTCCGTCTGCATCATCGAGCGATCGCTCCGCACCTCGATCGCCTTCGAATTCGCCAGCACGAAGAAGTGCCCGGTCGGCTGGTTCGCGAGCCGCGGCCCGACATTCGGATACGCGCCGATCAAGTTCCTCATCTTCTCGATCGCGCGTGTCTGCGCGACCTTTCCCACCAGCCACGTCGCGATGTTGTCGCGCGCCTTGTAGTCGAAGTCGCCCGGATTCTGCGTCGCCAATAACACACCCAAGCCGCCGGACCGCGCGCGCCGCAAGAGATCGAACATCGGCTCCTTGGTCGCCGGCGCGCCGATCGCGGGCACGTACGCGTCCGCCTCGTCGAAGAACGCCACGCCCTGCAGCGTCTTACTCGGCCGCTTGCGCGCTAGCCGCGATAGCTCGATCAAGAGCCGCGACACCCAGAACTGGAGCATCGGCACGTCCGAGAGCGCGGCGGTGTTGATGATCGAGAGCTTCGGCTTGCCACCGACCGGCAAGAGGCTCGCGACATCGAGCATCGGCCCTTCGCCCGTCAGCAGCGCGCCGCGCTGGATGCGCAGCGCCTGGAGGTTCTCCGAGAGCGTCGCGAAGTGGCGTTGCAACGAGCCAACCTTCTGCAAGAGCTCCGGGTCCGGGCGGTCGATCGTGTCGAGCAAGACGTCAAGCGTGACATCGCGCTCCTCACTGTGGAGGCCGATCGCGACCTGCAGCACCGAGAGCTTGGCCTTGTCATTCGAGCTGGTGCCGTAGCCCATCATCGCGCCGAGCCCGTTCGCGGCGAACTGCGCGACCACCGAGCGCTCTTGCGCGCTGGTATCGACCAGCGACGGGATCAACGGCAGCCGCAGCGGACGCCCCGCACTGTTGCCTGGCGTGTAGAGCTCGATGTCGATCTGCGCACGCAGCGCCATCCGCCGCTCGGCGTCGGGCGCCGATCGATCACGCCACCAGGCGTCGTTCGCATACCTGGCGAGGTCGCCCTTGCGATCGAGCAGCAGCGCCGAGACCCCTCGCTCCAACAACTGCTCGATCACGTTCAGTGCCGCGGTGGTCTTGCCGCTGCCCGTGCCGCCGATGAACGTGACGTGCGATTTCACCTGCTCGAGGCTGAGGAACTGCGGCTCCGCCCGCAGCGAGGTCGAGACGCCGATGCGCAGCTGCGGAGCTGCGACGATCGCGATCGGTCCGGTGTTCCGCTTCGGCGCGACGAGTTGCGGCGTCGGGGCCGGCACCGGCACCACCTGCTCGACCTCCAAGATATCGCGGATGAACGAGACGCTGTGCAGCGGTCGCGTCTGCTCGCGCCACTGCGTGAACCCGGGCGCACCCGCCGCGACCAGCTGCTCGAACGCGAGCACCGAGCGCAGATCCGTTTCGCTCAGGACGACCGTGCGGCCCCCGGCCTTGATGAGCTCGCCGACCTGTGTCGCGACGACGGTCTTCGGCTTGAACTGGAAGTCGGAATTGCGGAGGGCGAACGGCTTCGTGCCGGTATCGGCCACCGCCTTGAGCGCCGCGAACTGCTTGCCGAGGTGGCCGCCTTGCGCGCTCTTGTTGCACAGCGCGACCATCCGCTTGCCGAGCGCGGGGCCTTCGATCAAGAGCTCGAGCTTGCCGGACTTCGCGTGGAGCTCGATGCGGCCATCGCTCGCCGCGAGCTTGATCGCGCGCTCGACCAGGGCGAACACGCCCTCGTCGGTCTCGGGCAAGGCGAGCTGCTTGGTGCGCGCATCGTTCCAGGCGCGATCGAAACGGGGTGCCTCGATCGTCGCGGTCCGAGCGGTCTCGGGCATCGCGACGATCTCGCCCGCAGCGATGCAGGCCGCGTGGAACTCGCGGAACTTCGCGAGGCAATCGCGGGCACGAAACTTACTGACCGCTTCGAGCTGCGCCGCGGTGAAGGGATAGATCGGATCATCCTCGCGCCACGGCACGTCGAGCTCGGAGTACAGGTGCTCGAGGCGCGCCTCGAGCATCTGCTCGACTTCATCGATCTGGCGCTGGCTCGTGAGCCGCAGGATACCCGGATCGCTCTCGAGGCGATCGACGAGCGACTTCGAGAGCTTCGGCCGGACGACCGTGTAGACGTCGTCGAGACACGAGATCACGACGACCGCCGAGGGTACCGCGTCCGCGATCGCGCGCAGGCTATCGAACGCCTGCTGCAGGCGCGTGACGGTCTGGCCATCGGGAATGGTCTCCTCGATCTGATCGACCATGATCACGAGCGCGGCGGTCTGGAGCTCGAACTGGATGTGCGCGAGGTGCCTGATCGTGCGCAGCGGATCTTCGGGTTGATCGCGCGACGCGAGCCCGCCGAGCAGCTTGCGATCGTGCGCGTTGAGCGATTCGCAACGCAGATATTTGACGACACGCCGCTGCAGCGCGGGGTCGCGCCGCTGGAGCAAGAGCAGCGCGTGCAGCATGTCGGACTCGAGGTTCTCGAGGCCCTCGGTGCGCAGCACGCGATCGACCATCGTGCCGACGACGGTGACCAGCTCGTCCTCGCCGAGCTCCGTGTTGCGAAGCCGCTCGACTTCCTCGCGCGGGACCTGGACGCGATGGTCGATCAGGCCATCGGAGAGGTACATCAGCGCCGACTCGGAGAGCGCGGGTGCATCGTACGGGCGCTCCATCGAATCGATCAGGCTGCGCAGGACGTAGCGCGAGTAGTCGCCGACCTCCGAGGTCATCTGCAGATAGCCGACATAACCGAACCGGCTCTCGTGAACCTGCGTGCGGAGCGCGCGCAAGAGGTGGGTCTTACCGGCACCGGACTCGCCGAGGATCAGGAGCGTGCGGCCGTGACCGTGCTGGTAGTTATCGGGCGTCGCCGCGCGTTCGACCTGGCGATGAAACGACTCGCGCGCCTCCGCGTGGATCGATTTGACATCGTACGGATCGCGCTCGTGAAACTGGGAGCCATGCGCGACGGACGCGAAGACCTCTGGACCATCCGGGCGACAGAAGGCGAGGGCGCGTGGATCGAGGCCCATCACGGTCTGGCGCTCGAACATCGCTCGCAGCTTGCGGCGCGCCTCGCGCTCGAGCTCGGTCTCGCGACCCGCGAACACGTGGTCCATCACGCGCGCGAGCATGCGCTCGTGATCGCGGAGCGGAGAGGAGTTGCGCGTGTACTTGTCGACGTGACGCACGAGCTCGAGCCCACTCCACGGGCGCGGTGACTTGAACCCGTACGGGCCGGCATCCTGACGATGGAAGCGCAGGAACGCACCGACATCGACGTTCGTCCCGAACTGCGCGTAGACCGGCAACGCGGCGGCGAAGCGCGGGGCCGCGAGGGTGACGAGATCGGTGACGCGCTCGAGCTCGATCGTATCGATCGCGCCGTCCGCTTCGATGGCCTGATGAGCGACACGTAGGCAATCGTCGAGGAGCGCGAGCTGGGTGAGGACGTTGAGCGCGACGTGCTTCTCGATGCCGAGCTGGAGCATGGCGAACGCTTCGGACCGGACGGCTTCGCGCAGGCTGCGATCGATCGTCTGGGTCTCCCGGCCGAGCCAAGATGTGAGCTCGGTATGATCGAGACTGGTGATCGTCGTCATGTGTCGGTTCCTCGAAGCATGAAGTGGAAGCTCGCTCCGCCGTCGCGGATCTCCGAGGCTGCGACGAGCTCCGGATCCATCGCCGCGACGAGGTCCGCGCGCGCGAGCTCGAGCGCACCTGCGCGCTGGGCCGCGACCAGCCGGGTCTTGAAGTCGGCGAGCGAGAGGCTCGCCCAGTGGCGTTCGCGCCGGAGCTCGTCCCACAGGCTCGAGATGAAGACCTTGCGATCGCCGAACACGCCGCGCGTGGTCGCGGCCGCCATCCGCTTCAGGTCGGCCGTGAAGTCGTGCGCAGCATGAAGTGGCACGTCCTGGATCCAGCGCCGCACGAGCCCGTCGCGGATTGCACGGAGCTCCGTCCCGGTCTCGAGCTCGCGCGCGACGAACAACCGGAGCTGGCGATCGGCGGCGCCCGTACTCGATGCGAGCTCGCGCTGCAGGAACAGCGCGCGAACCTCCGGGGGGCAGCGCTTCGCACGGCCCGGTAGGCCGAGCGTCTTCCACGCGAAGGCATCACATACCGCCGACAGCGATGGTGGCGTGCCGGTCTCCCAGATGCCCATGATTCGCGCGGCCGCGGCGGCGGTCCAGGCATCGCGGCCGACGAGCTTCGCGAGCATGGTGATATCGGTCGCTGGCACACCGAGGGCGAGGGCAGGGAGCAGGTGATCGACCATGCGTTGCCACGGGGGCGCCTTCTTCACGCCCAGCCGCCGCAGGAGCTCCTCGGGCGCGTCGAGCTTCGCGATGCCGTCGCGGATGCTCGCCAGGGTATCGCGCCAGGTCGCTTCCGAGATCGACGTGGGTGCGAAGCGATGGAGCTCCGCGGCGACAAGATCGATATCTCGCAGTTTCGGGCTGGTCGCATCTCGCGCGAGCAGCAGGAGCTCAAGGTGATCGTGCTTCATGGTTTTCCCAGCCTGGATGCGAGCGCCTGGATCACCAGGTTGATCCCGGGGCGCGGATCCGCCATGACGTCCTCGGCCAGCACGCGCACGACGATCAATCCCTGTTGCTGCATCAGCAGATCCTTGCGGCGATCCCGCCGATAGTTCTCTGGATCGGTGAAGTGGTGGAAGCCGTCGATCTCGATCGCGATGCGATCGCCGCGCGACAGGAGGTCGACCTCGCAGGCCTTCGAACCGAAGCGAACGGACAGGCTCTCGTTGAGCTGGAACCGGCCGGCGGTCGCGGGCGTTGCCTCCAGTACTTCGAAGAATGCGAGCTCGGCGGCGCTGCGCGCATCGAGATGTGCGAACGACGTGCTTTGGGTCGCGACGACCACGCCTTCCGTCACCATCGCAGCGAGCCGGTCGCTACGACCGGCTCGCCAAGCCTCGATCGCTTGCCTGCTCGCGTGAACCGCGACGGTTTCGGACGGGGCGTTGCTCGCGAGCGCACAGGCGTCACGGATCGAGCGTTCGACATCTGCGCTGTTAAAAAAGGCGACCTTTGCATCGGTGATCGCGAGCCACGACCGATAGAGCGCGAGGAGCTGATCGTCGCCCGCCAGCACCGTGACTCGAGGGGTGCCATGCAAGCGGACCCACTGATCGCGTGCGAAGCGCCGCAATAGTTGCTCTACCTCCACGCCGGCCTCGAGCGTAACCCAGCTGCAGGGTGCGAGAGTTGTGCGCCGAAACCGATCCGGATACTGCTCGGGTAGTCTCTCGGGGGAGATCTCATCTCGAGGGTCCGGAGCGCCGTCTCGATGACCGCTGCGTCGAATACAGACCGCACCGCGCTTGCATCTGGCGATCAGCCCTCGCGGGAGCTCGGTGTGCGCGCGATCAGGCTTCGGCTCGCGCGATGACCCACCGAGTAGGTGACGCGGCGGTCTCGATGTCCGTGCGCCTTTGCAGCACCGGTGACCGACACGCGAAGTCTTTGCTTCTCGACGACCTCGTCGACGTTCTCGACAGAACATGATCGGGCCGTCACCCTGCTACATCAACGATGCGGACTACGTCGGTGGGTTCACCGCACCGATATCGAAGGGCTGATGAGCACGCTCGAGGGCAACTATCTCGGCTGGTCGAGCTCCATGGCGCCGGCGATCATGGGCACCGGAGCAACCGGAGCTCGGGGTCGAGCTGACCAACAGCTTCTGCCCGATCATCGTCCGGGAAATTGCGCGCGCGCACGCCGGGACTGCGCAGGTCGAATCTGCTCCCGATCGGGGCACGACATTCCAGGTGATGCTGCCCCGCGATTAGTCCGAGCGCGAGCTCGCCGGCGCCGCGCGAATCGAGATGATCGGCGCGGGTCGCGGTGCGCATCGCTATCCGCCTCGGGGCGAGGTAGGCGGTTCGCTCCAGATCCGCAGCAGCTGACGGCTGCTCGACGTCGGCGTCCAGTTGTTCGCCGGCCAGTGTTCGGAGCGCGCCTGCTCGCGGGAGGCACGGGCGGACGACGACCAACTTCGTGGCAGCTCGGCAGCGTCATAAGGCTTCCACGTAACTAATCACATCGAGATCTATCCAATCGTCGTGAATCAAACGAACTCGCCTCGGCGCTCACGCGTATTGTTCGGCGCAGCAGCGATGCTGTCGTTGGTCGCGTCTATCACGCTGTGGTTCTCGGGTTACAAGGAGCAGGGTCTGTACGTCGGCTTGTGGGTGCCCTCCATCCTCTCGCTGGGGACATTCCTTTTTGCGGGTCGTCCGGTGAACTGATGGTCGACTGGCCAATCTTTGTCATCGGGATCGTCGCCGTGGCACTGGTCGTCGCTGCGGTTCAGGCGATCTCACGAGAGGACGCGGCGGCACGAAAGTCTCGGCGCGTCGACTAAAGACCTCCAGAAGCGGCCTAGTTTCATGGACAGCCCGGAAAAATCGCCGCGGGCGGGTTGTCGCGGGTCCTCGCCGATGCGCAGGTCCGGCGCCAGACCCGAACGAGCGTCTTCGCTCGTACCCCGCCGTACCTGAGTTTCGACGATAGCCGATTTCTACAGCGCACCACGTCGAGGGCGGTACGGTGCCCGTATGAGGCTCGCAGCTCTACATGCGCGTCACGAAGACGTGGTGCTCGCGGTTTCGGCGACCGGGTCAGACAATGCGGTTCTCGAGGGTCGCGCGCAGGCGGAGAGCGTCGGTTCGAGCTTTGTTGTCTGCCATGTGACGGAGAGCGACCAGCCGAGCGCTGTCGCGGCGACCACCTTCCAGATCGTGATCCGGCACGGCAAGCTCGCTGCCGTGGCGACCGAGGAAGCGACCAAGCGGAACGTTCGGATGATCGTGGTCGACGCGAGCGACACACATCACATGGGTGCGACGGCGGCCGAGCTCGTTGTCCGTCACGCAAGCTGCTCCGTGCTCGTTACTCGGCCCGCGTACGGTTTGCGAGTCGTCGTGGCGACCGACCTGTCACTTCCCTCGTTGCCTGCGATCGCAGCTGGCATCCGGGAAGCACGACGACGAAACGTCGCGATCACGGTGGTCCATTGCGTCGAGGACCAGGCGGCGATAGAGGTAGCAACGTCGGCAATTGCTGGGATCCTCGTGGAGCACGCATGCGAGGCCGAGATCGCCGTGCTGCAGGGACCGCCGCTCGAATCGATCTTGCGATCACTCGACGGCGTCGGCGCCGACCTGCTCGTGCTCGCAGACCATGGCCATCGCGGTCTGGTAGCGACACTCCTCGGGAGTACAACGGAGGCCCTGGTGCGCGCCGCACCGTGCTCGGTTCTCGTCGTCCGCTCGTAGGTCGACGCTACGGTCGCGTTCGGCGCGGATTGACGCGAAGTGTCAGCCGCGGTTCCTGGGGCAGCGCCGTGGGAAAGCCGGGTTGGGTGGGTTGGGTCAAGACCGCGTGTGGTACTGATTTCAATGCGAATCCTGTGCTTGATGGTGTGTGTCGTGGTGGCGAGTTGCGGTCATGACCGGGATGCGCCGAAGCCAGGTAGCGCGGCTCCCCATGCGCGCGGCGTCGACCTCGCGTACACGCCGCCGCGTGCGCCTGGCGCGACCGGCTCTGCGAACCTGACATTTCAGCCGACCGTCCACATGGTCGAGCAGAAGGATGGCGCCGCCGCGCTCGTCGGGGAGAGTCATGATGGCCATGGCCTCGTCTTCGATGTCTCGAACGCCCAGATCACGTCGCTGAAAGCAGGCGATGTGCTCGTCATCAAGGGCCTGATCGCCCGCAAGGTGCTCGCGATCGAGCGCAGCGGTGATCAGATGATCGTGCTCACAGATTCGGTGACGCTCGCCGACGTGATCAAGGAGGGCGACCTTCACCTCGCAGCGCCGATCAAGTTCGGCACGATCGTCGCTGCGGCAGAGCACACGCGCTCGTGGACCGATGTGTTCGAGTCGAGCGCGTATGCCGATACCAAGGCCGCGGGAGGCGCGTCACGTGATGCCTTGGGGAATCTCGTGAAGGGTGCACGAGACTTTGTCGTCGGCGGTTGGAAGATCTCCGGGTGGAACGCGACCCCTGTCGGCGACAGCGTGAAGCTCGACCTTGACATGGTCAAGGACGCCGGAGATGGCTTCAAAGCGGTGATCGGCGCGCACGGCCACCTCAACAACTTCAATCTCAAGGATGACTTGCACGCGATCACTGGTGGCACGACGATGGCGATGTCGATCGAGAATCTCTCGCTCGACTTAACCTTCACGTGGGAAGTAGCGAAGAATACGCCGGGCCCCTACACCGTCGAAGATCGGATCAAGCTGCCCGCACCGATCAGTATTCCGCTCGCCCAGTACCTCGGCGGACTGCCCGTATTCCTCGAGATCAGCGAAGCGTTGCTCATCCATCCCGCGCTCACCGGTGGCGGAGAACTTGCGAAAGGCTCGTACAAGTTGACCTACAACGGCGGCGTCGCAATGACGAGCGAGAATGGTGAGATGAATGCGACAAGCACTGGGGAAGGCTCGGTCGAGATCGTCGAGGACTCGGGCCTTTCCGCGGTCGCACCCGTCGGTATGGTGATCGCGGTCGCCGCACCACGGCTCGAGCTCCAGCTCGGACTCAAGAAAATCTTCGCGGTCAGCGATGAGGTCATCGCAACCGTCGCGAAGATCGATCAGCAGATCGATAAGCTGGCGAAGTCGCATCTGTCAGCCGAAGCGTACGCCGCACTCGTGAAGTCGCCGCTCGGCACTGCCGTGCTCTCCAACGCGATCAAATCGAATGCCGACGTGTTCGCGCAACTGATCGTTACGACCGGAGCGACCCGTACCGGTGCGAGCGCGATCGTCGCGTGCTCGCGCATCCTCACCGACCTCACCGCGCAGGTCGGGATGAACGGCAGCTTGTTCGGCGCCACTGCCGACGTGAAGACGAAGGACGTGTGGACCCACAGCTGGGTTCGCATCGATCCGCCGGGTGCGAAGCTGTGCACCGACATGAATTGAGCGTGACCTCGAGAGGTCGATACGTGCCAGGCGGTTCGATTGCGTGATCGTTGGCAGACGAAACCGATACGGAAATAGAAACCACGTACGCGGTTGCAGCAGATGCGTTACTGCCGCGTCGGCGTGAAGCCCACGCCAGCAGTCATTGTAGCGGTCGGTAGCGGTCGGTAGCGGTCGGTAGCGGTCGGTAAGCGTGACTGCTGCCTCGCGATGCGCAGAAAAGATCACACCGTGATTGTCACCGGTCTCTCGTTCGGGTCGCGTCCGCCACCGGGAACTAACTAATCGAGCAGCGAGGTCTCGAGCTTCGTGCCGAAAGGAACAAGGGCATCGAGCGCTTCGAGGAAGACCTCGGCGGTCGGGAACCGGTTCGCCGGATCGAGCTCGAGCGCGCGCATCACGAGCGCTTCGACTTCTTTGCTGACGTTCGGCGCGAGCTCGCGTAGCGGCTTCGCTCGCTTGCCGCAGATCGCGACCATCAAGCCGCCGAGCGTCTCGCAGTCGGCGTGCGGAGGCTCGCCGGCCAACGCTTCGTACAGGACGATCGCGAGCGACCAGAGATCGGTGCGCTGATCGAGCTCCTTTGCACCGGAGACGACCTGCTCGGGCGACATGTAGAGCGGCGTTCCGAGCATCACGCCGGTGACGGTGAGGGTGGGGTTCTGATTGGTCGCCAGCTGTTCTTTGATGCGAGCGACCCCGAAGTCCAAGACTTGAACGACGAGCTCGCCATCGCGCTTCGCGAGGAACAGGTTCGCCGGCTTGATATCGCGATGCACGACCCCTGCAGCATGGGCGCGGACCAGGCCCGCGCACGCTTGCGCCGCGATCCGCAGCGCGACGTCTTCTCCCACCGGCCCGTGCTCGCTGAAATAGACCTGGAGATCCACGCCATGGAGCAGCTCCATCACCAGGAACGGATGCTGCGTGATCGGATCGCTGCCGGCATCGAGCACCGGCGGCACGTGACGCGAATCGATCGCCCCGGTCGCACGCGTCTCGCGCTCGAACCGGTCGACCAGTTTCTGATCGTTGCCGATCGCGATCTCCTTGACCGCCACCCGCCGACCGGTCGTCACGTGGCGGGCTTCGAACACCACGCCCATGCCTCCGCGACCGAGCACTCGCAGCACCTCGTACTTGCCGGCGATCACGCGCGGGCTCAGCGTGGGCGGCTTCGGTGGCGCGGGTGCCGCGATCGTCTGGTCGTGCGCGGACAAAGCCGCACGGCTCGCGTGCACGATCGCCATGATCTGATCGACGTCGATGACCGCGAGCGGTCGCGGCATCTGCAGGCTCATCCCGAGCGTGCCCTTCTCCTGCATGATGCCCTTGCCGGATTCGAACCGGATCGAGCCGCGAAGCGACGTGATGTTCGTGGCGGGTAGAGCGTTGATTTTGCCGATCCACGCAGTGCCGTTGAACGTAGGCGCGTCGATCAGACCGACGAACCAGAGCTGTTCGTCCGGCGGGCGGACCGTCACCAGAAAGATTCGGCCGCCGCCGGTGAGGGCCTGGAGCGCTTTGTTCGCGCTGGTGTAGCGATCGACCGGCCAGATCTGGCCCGGCGCTACTGGGGTGCCGGCGATCCGAGCGTCGCGCTCGAAGAGAGCCTTGCTGACGATGGCGAGGATGTCGGGCACCGAGGCGCCGAGTCTAACGTAAGTGCTGGCGCCCCCGGGAGTACTTGCGAATCCCGTAACCAGAGGTAGGGTCGTTCGTATCAGCTGCATGAACAATCTGCTCGCAAGTTTCCTCGTACTGGCCGCGTGCGGCTCGCTCGACGCCAGCCCGACCACGACCAAGCATGCCTCCAAGCCGTTCACCCCGAGCGGCAAGCAAGAGGTCGCCCTCCTCGCGGGTGGCTGTTTCTGGGGCATGGAAAACGTGATGCGGGGTGCGCCGGGGATCCTGTCGATCGAAGTCGGTTACGCGGGCGGCAAGAGCACCAAGGTCGAGTACGAAGACGTCGCATCGGGGACCACGGGCCACGCCGAATCGGTGCGGATCGTGTACGACCCGGTTCAGATCTCGTATTCGGACCTGCTCACGCACTGGTACTTCCGCGGCCACGATCCGACGCAGCTGGATCACCAGAACAACGACCGCGGCACCCAGTACCGCTCGGAGATCTTCACGACCACGCCCGACCAGGCCAAGGTCGCGCTCGAGGTGAGGTCGAAGATCGACAAGACCGGCAAGTGGGGGCACCCGATCGTCACCAAGGTCGAACCGGCTTCGACCTGGGTCAAGGCCGAGGACTACCACCAGGACTATTTGATCAAGCATCCGAACGGCTACAACGATCACTTCATGCGCTCGTTCGATTTCTAGGCACTTCCCGCGTATGGTGCGCGCGAAGTGTCAGCGGTCTGCACGGTCCAGGATGTAACGAAGCACTACGGCGACCGGCGCGTCTTGCGTGGCGCCTCACTCGCGATTCAAGAGCGCGATCGCATCGGCATGATCGGCGCGAATGGCGCCGGCAAATCGACGCTCGTGAAGATGATGGTGCATGCCGCGAGCGGTGGCACCGATCCGACGCTCACCCCGGATGACGGCTCGATCATCTGGCAGAAGGGCTTGGTGCTCGAATACGTGGCGCAAGAGCCCGTGCTGCCGGTCGAGGAGTCGATCGAGACCGCGCTCGCGCGCGACGGTGTGCAGGACCACGAGATCGCGATCGTATCGCAGGCGCTGCTGCTGCCGCCGCCCGATCGGATCATCGGTAGCCTGTCGTTTGGCGAGGGCCGCCGCGTCGCGCTCGCGCGTGCCCTGCTAGGCAAGCCCGACATGCTCGTGCTTGACGAACCGACCAATCATCTCGATGCGCGCACGATCGAGTGGCTCGAGAATCGGATGGCCGGGTTTGCCGGCTCGCTGCTCGTGATCACCCACGATCGCTACTTCCTCGATCGCGTCGCCACGCGGATCGTCGAGGTCGATCGCGGCAAGGCCTACAGCTACGACGGCGACTACGAGACGTTCCTGTTGATCCAGGCCGAGCGCCTCCACTCCGAAGGCGAGGCGGAGTACCAGCGCAGCTCGTTCGTCCGCCGCGAGATCGAATGGATCCGCAAGAAGCCGAAAGCGCGCACCACGAAGGCCAAGGCGCGCATCGATCGCTACGATCTCGCGGTCGCTGCGGCGCCTGCCACGGACGAGAAGAAAGGCGCGACGCTCAAGCTCCGCCTGCCGACCGGGCCGCGGCTCGGCTCGACGATCGTCGATCTCACGAAGGCCGCGCGCTCGCTCGGCGGCAAGACCTTGTTCAGCGACCTCACGCTGACCATGAAGCCCGGCGATCGGATCGGCATCGTCGGGCCGAACGGTGCCGGCAAGACCACGCTAATCCGCACGATCCTCGGCATCGATCCGCCGGATAGCGGCAAGGTCGTCGTCGGTTCGAACACGCGGCCGGCCTACTTCGAGCAAGGTCGCAGTGAGCTCCGCGACGAGCTCACCGTGCTCGAAGAAGTCGGCGATGGTTACGATTTCGTCGAGCTGCCCGGCGAGAAGATCCACGTCCGTGGCTTCTTGCGGATGATGGCGTTCCCCGACGAGCTCGGCGACACCAAGATCGGCCAGCTCTCCGGTGGTGAGCGCAACCGCGTCCAGCTCGCTCGGCTCTTGCGCCGCGGTGGCAACTTGCTCGTCCTCGACGAACCGACGAACGATCTCGATCTGCCGACGCTCGGCGCGCTCGAGGACGGCTTGATCGAGTTCCCGGGGTGCGCGCTGATCGTCTCGCACGACCGCTGGTTCCTCGACCGCGTCGCTACCGGCATCCTCGCCTTCGAGGGCGACGGCAACGTCACGTTCTACGAGGGCAGCTACTCGTTCTACGCGGAGCGCCGGCCCAAGGCCGTGGTGCCCACGTACACCGGAAAGTCCGCCGATCAGAAGACCGAGCGCTCGAAGCGGCCGACCGCCGCGCGCAAGCAGACCTTCAAGGAGAAGGCCGAGCTCGCCACGATGGAGGAGACGATCACGGCCGCCGAAACGGAGGTCGCCGGGTTCGAAGCCACACTCCAGGACCCAGCGATCTTCAAGGATCGCGCGGCCGAGGTGCCGGCGCTGGTCATCAAGCTCGACGGCGCGCGTGACGAAGTGAACCGATTGTATGCGCGCTGGGCGGAGCTCGCCGCAATTCCGGTGGGCTGAGTCACGAGACCCGTACTGATTGACTCGCACGCGTTATCCGATGGATGGAGGCTGCGTGCGAGGGTTCGGCAGGCTCGACCGGCGGCGGAAGGTTAAACAAGGGCGGCGGGTGTTCGACGAGCGGAACGCGAGGCTTCGGCGCTGCGGGTCTCGTGATCGGTCTCGCGCGGCTCCGCCGCCGCCGCTAACTACTTCTTCGCGCAGGCGGCCGTCACCGCCTCGAGGTCACTCTCGAGCGTCGCGAACGAGTGCTCGTCCTTCGCGTTATCAGCCACCGCGCTGTCGAGTTGCTTGTAGAGCGCCTCGGCCTGCGCGAGCTGCCGCTTGATTCGTTCCACGCCCGCCGCGCTCGTCTGGCCTGGCGCCGCGACGAGGCCCTGGTAACGAGTCTTCAACTCGGCGTCGCGCTGCTGCAGATCGAAGAGCTTCTTGCCTCGCGCGGTCTTGGCGGTTGCATCCTCTGCGAGCAGCGCGCGCAGCTTGTCCTTCGCGGTCTTGGCGTCGGAGGACTCGATGCCGGTCGCGACCGCTTCGAGCCGGTCGGGAAGCGCTTTCTCGAAGGCGTCGACATGTGGCGCATCGGCGACGAGCAGGTCGCCAAAGTCGGCCGCCGCGGCACCATTCGCGGAGTCGCCGCTCGCGATCAGATCGGCCTCGGCGTTGCCCGTCAGTGCGAGCGGAATGCGCGCGATCGGAGGCGGCGGCGGCGACTTGACGGTGACCTTCGTTGCTTTCGCGACGCGTGCGTCGGTGGCGATCTTCGCGCGCGCGATCGAGCACGGCGTCTTCCGGCCACAGCCCGAAAGAGCGAGCGCGAGCGCGACTAAAGTACCCAGTAGCGGTGTTGCCTTCACACCGCGGAGCTTCGCCTATTCGGCGGCGCTTGGCTCGATATGAAGGTTCTTGTCCTTGGTATCGGGGCGCAGGATCGCTTCGGCGAAGTGCGGCGCGTCGGTCGGCGAGATTTCGACGCGGGTCTCTTTTGCGAGGATCTCGATCCGGCCGATCGAGCGCTTCGTCACGTCGCCGCGACGGCACAAGAACGGGATCAACCACTTCGGATCGGCGTTCTTCGAACGACCGACGTTGACCGTGAACCACACGCCGTCGGGACGCGAGGACTGCTGGGTGCGCGACTGACGCTCCGAGTGCTGCGGAGCTTCGCTCTCACTCGGCGCAGCCTCGACCGGATCGCGCGGACGCGGCACGGTGGCCTGACCTTTCGGGCGCGGCGTCGTCGCCGGGCGCGGCGCGACATCGCGCGTCGTGCCGAAGCTGGTGCGCGGACCACTCTCGTCGCGCAGCGTCGGGCGCAGCGTCGGGCGCGGCGTCGGGGACAGCGTGGGCCGCGGCGTCGGGGACAGCGTGGGTTGCAGCGTGGGCCGCGGCGCGGGGCCTGGCGCGGGGCGCAGCGGTGCACGCTCGTCGCTCTGCGGTGCACCCTCGTCGCGCTGGGGGGCACGCTCGTCGCGCTGCGGTCCGCGATCCCGGTGGTCGCGGTGGTCGCGCGGCGGACCACGGTCCGGACTGCGGTCCGGCCCTCGGTCATCGCGGGTCGGCATGCGCTGTTGGAACGCGCGCGGCAATGCTCCGCGCGGTGGACCGTTCTCCTCGCGACGCGGCCGCATCGACGGCGGCGGTGTGATCACCTCGGGAGCCGGACGCGCATCGCGGCGGATGCGCACGAGCGCCGCCGCCAGATCTTCGGCAGGCACGTCGACGAGCAACTGCCTCGCGATCTCGCGGTCCTCGTCGCCTACCGTGTCCGCGACAAGCGCCTTGATCTCGGCGCCGAGCTGCTCGCGATCCTTTGCCGCGATCTGCTCGGCCGAAGGAGGCAGCTGCCACGTCGCATTGATGTGCGCGGTGTAGAGCATGCGCTCGACGTAGCGACGCGCCGGATCCGGCACGACCAGGATCGCGAGACCATGCTTGCCTGCGCGCCCCGTGCGCCCGCTGCGGTGGACCATGACTTGCGCGTTCTGCGGCAAGTCGGCGTGGATCACGAGCCCGAGGTCTGGGAGATCCAGGCCACGTGCCGCGACATCGGTCGCGACACACACGCGCGCGCGACGATCGCGGAGCGATTGTAGCGCGGTGTTGCGCTCGCGCTGGCTGAGCTCGCCCGAGAGCGCCACGGCCGAGAAGCCGCGCTCCGAGAGGTTCGAGGCAAGGTGCGAGACCCCATCGCGCGTCGCGCAGAAGACGAGCGCGCCGGGCGGATCGTAGTAGCGGAGGAGGTTCACGACGACGAGGTCGCGCTCGCGCGGCATGCTCGGCACCGCGTGATACTCGATGTCACGATGGACATCGTTCGGCGAGGTCGTCTCGATCCGCAGCGCGTCCTTCTGGTAGCGTTTTGCCATCACGGCGATCGGCTTCGGAATCGTCGCCGAGAACATCAGCGTGCGGCGATCCGCAGGCGCGGCATCGAGCATGCGCTCGAGGTCCTCGCGGAAGCCCATGTCGAGCATCTCGTCGGCTTCGTCGAGCACCACGGCTTCGAGCCGCGTCGCCACGAGCACGCCGCGTTCGAGGTGATCGCAGAGCCGGCCCGGCGTGCCGACCACGATGTGGACGCCGTTGCGGAGCGCTTGCTGCTCGCGCCGCGGATCCATGCCGCCGACGCAGGTCGTGATGCGTGCGCCGGTTTCACCGTAGAGCCAGCTGAGCTCGCGATGAACCTGCAGCGCGAGCTCGCGGGTCGGGCACACCACGAGGGCGCGGGGCGCGCCGGCGGGACCGATGCGGTCACCTTCGCCGAGCAAGCGAGGTGCGATCGCGAGTCCAAACGCGACCGTCTTGCCCGATCCGGTTTGCGCCGAGACCAGCAGATCGCGGTCAGTCGCGCCTTCGGCAAGCACCGCCGCTTGGACCGGCGTGGGGTCGACATAGTTACGAGCAGCGAGAGCGCGGCCGAGCGCAGGATGGGCAGACGTGAACGACAAATCGCGGGCACCCTAGTTGGTCCGGAGTAGGGACGCAACGGCGATCGTAGGGGCCATGCTAGCGTCTGGCCGATGAGATGGATGCTCCCGCTTGCCGTCGGCCTGGCAGCCCTTTTTGGCGGGCCTGCCCGGGCCGATGAACCCAAGATCGATTACACGAAGTTCGAGCTGGCCAACGGCCTCGAGGTCTACGTGATCGAGGACCACAAGGCGCCTTTGGTCTACGAAGTCATGTGGATGAAGGTCGGCTCCAAGGACGAGGTCACCAGCCGAACCGGCTTCGCGCATCTGTTCGAGCACCTGATGTTCAAGGGCTCGGCGCACCTGCCGGACGGCCTGATGGACAAGCTGCTCGAAGCGGCGGGCGGCTGGTCGAACGCGTTCACCTCCAGCGACCAGACGGTCTACCAGAACGTCGCGGGCTCGAACTTTTTAGAGCAGATGCTGTGGATCGAGGCGGACCGGCTCGCTGGCCTGACCGATACGCTCGACGGAAAGAAGCTCGATAACCAGCGCGACGTCGTGCTGAACGAGCGCCGCCAGAGCTACGAGAACCAACCGTACGGCCTCGCGAATCTGATGCTCTCCGCAGCGCTGTGGCCGAAGGAGTTCGGCTACCACTGGGACACGATCGGCTATGTCACGGACCTCCAGGCCGCGACGGCGCCCGATGTCAAAGCGTTCTTCGCGAAGTATTACATCCCGAACAACGCGACGATGGTGATCGCGGGCGACGTCAAGCCCGAACAGGTCAAGAAGCTCGTCGAGAAGTACTTCGCGTGGATTCCAAAGGCGCCGGTGCCGGCGCGCCCGCAGTACAAGTTGCCCGCGCCGCTCACGGCCGAGATCGCGCTCGACTCGACTGACGACGTCCAGACGCCGCGCGTCTACATCCAGTGGCGCGCGCCGGCCGGCTTCTCGGCCGAAGAGCCCGCTCTCGACATGGCCGCGGCGATCCTCGGTGATGGCAAATCGAGCCGGCTCTACAAGCGCCTCGTGTTCGACGAGAAGATCGCGCAGAACGTTCGCGCGGGTTTCTCCGGCCAGGAGCTCGCCGGTTCCTTCGAGATCGTGGTCACCGCAAAGCCAGGCACCGATCCGAAGAGGCTGCTCGCCGAAGTGTCCGAAGAAGTCGCGAAGCTCTCGGCCGCACCGCCGAATGCCGCGGAGCTGGAGCGCGCCGTGATCTCGCACGAGTCGGCCTTCCTCGATGGTCTCGAGCCGGTCCTGCAGCGTGCGATCTTGCTCGCGAACTACGACGTGATGGCGCACGACGCTGACTACTTCCCCAAAGACATCGCGCGCTATCGCGCCGTGAAGGTCGAGCAGGTCAAGACCGTGACCGCGAAATATCTCAAGCCCGACGCTCGGGTCACGCTGACCATTCGTCCGGGCAAGAAGCCAACCCAGGACCAGCTCCAGGGCAAGGGTCACAAGTGAAGTCCCTCGCACTCGTTCTGCTCACCACCCTCTGCGCGCAGCAGGGCGCGATCGCCGCGCCCTACGACAAGTCCGGCATCGTCGATTGGACCATCGCACCGGGCCCGACCGCGGAGCCCACGTTCACGCCGCCCGTCGCGAGGCGCATGCGCCTCAAGAACGGCATGGTGTTGCTCGTGGTCGAGAATCACAAGCTCCCGATCGTCTCGATGGAGCTCGTGATCCCGGATGCCGGCGCGGCGAGCGATCCGAAAGCGAAGCCCGGCATCGCTGCGCTCACCGCCGACATGCTCGACGAAGGCGCGGGCGGGCTCACCGCGATCCAGATCTCCGAGGAAGGAGACAGGCTCGGGGCCGTGATCGGGCTCTCTGCCAGCATCGATAGCGCAGACATCAGCGTCAGCACGCTCGCGAAGACGCTCGAACCCACGATCGATCTGCTCGCGAAGATCGTGACCGCACCCGCGTTCATGCAAGCCGATTTCGAGCGCGTCAAGGGCGACCGTGCGACCGGCCTCGAGCTGCGTCGCGATCGGCCGCGCGAGGTCGCTTCGATCGTGCTCGGCTCGGCGCTCTACGGCATCGACACGCCGTACGGTCATCCACCGGGTGGTGTGCGCGAGACGTTCAAGGATCTCTCCCTCGCCGACGTCACGAGCTACTACAAGGATCGCTGGGATCCAAAAACGATGACGCTCGTCGTCGCTGGCGATGTCGATGGTATCGCGCTCCTGAAGAAGCTCGATGCCACGTTCGGGACGTGGAAGCATCCGGGCAAGCGCATCTCACGAGCGGCCGCCGGTCCGTTGGCCGTGCCGGTCTCGAAGATCGCGCATCGCTTGCTGCTCGTCGACCGGGCAGGCTCGCAGCAGTCCGACGTGCGGATCGGGCTCGTCGGGCTCGATCGAAAGGATCCGAAGCTGTTCGCATTCGAGGTGCTCATCACCACGCTCGGCGGCGGCTTCACGAGCCGGCTCAACCAGAAGCTGCGCGAGGAGCTCGGCATCACCTATGGCATCCGCGCGGGCCAGGAATGGCGCACCTCGCGCGGCCCATTCACGATCTCGAGCGCGCTCGTCACCGCCGAGACCGCGCACGGCCTGACCGAGACGATCAAGATCGTCGACCAGCTTACCGGCGTCGAGGTGCCGGCTGCGGAGCTCGAAAAATCGAAGCAGAACCTGATCCGCGCGCTGCCGGCGCAGTTCGCGACGAATGCGGGCACGGCTGGCTCGTTCGCGCAGCTCGCGCTGCACGGGCTGCCGGATAGCTGGTACGCGCGCTATGCTGATGCGATCCGCAAGGTCACCGCGAAGGATGTTCGAGCCGTCGCGGTGTCCGTGATTCCGTCGGGCAAGATGGTGTTCGCGGTCGTGGGTGATCTGGCGAAGGTACAAGCCGATCTGGCCAAGCTGGGCCTCGGCGACCCCGAGATGCGTGATCTGTACGGCATGCCGATCGCCAAGTAAGAGGTGTTCCTCGCCGAGGCGGTGCTACGGTTTGAACGTGAGTAACTTCCGCCAACGCAGCATCTTCGGCGTCCTCGTGGTCGTCCTCGGCGCGCTGCTGTTCGTGGTCAGCTCCGCGTTCGTGGTTGATCGCGGCTACCCGAGGGTGCTGGCCGCCATCGTGGGCGGGCTCGCGTTTCCGGTGTTGCCGGTCGCGTGGCAGATCTGGGGCGAGCGTCGGCGCAAGGCGCGGCTCGCACAGGAGAAGAAGCCGAGCAGATCGCAGCTCACCGGCCGCGATCGGTTCTGGTTCCGGTTTGTCGGCGTCGCGCTCGTGATCGTGGGCCCGATGGTCGCGATGCAGAAATTCGGCGTCGTGCGCGCGGCGATCAATCACGGCTCGTGGTTCTTGCCCCAGGAGAAGCCCGGCCTCGTCATGATCGGTGAGGGTGCGCAACGCAACCTCGACCGCGTCGAGCCGCTGCTCCAGCGCGTGCCGAGTGACGCAGAGACCGTGATCGTCTACACGCCCACCGGGCTCAAAGGTGAAGGCCTACTCGCGTTCAACCAGCGCGACCTCATGGCGGCGGGACAGGGCGATGTCCCGCGCGACCGCGAGCAGCAGCGTCGGATCGACGCCGTGTTCAAGGCGCAGCGCTTCGTGCTCACCGATTCGCTCGAGAGCGTGCTCGATCGCGACACCTCGGTTGCCGCGAGCGAGCGCTGGAAATCCAAGGTCGAGCCCGCACCGAAGGGACTGTCCCCGACGTTGCGCCGCGAGCTCGAGCGCGCTCCGACGGAGGCGACCGCGTTTGCCGCCTACGCTCCGCTACACGCGGCGGGTATTCGTACGATCGCGGCCTGGGTGCTCGAGCGCAATTCCATCTTCGAGGCGCGCATCGAGGCGACGGACGTGGCCCATGCCTACGCGGTGGTCCACGCGATCGCGCAGCTAAAAGCCGGTACGGCGCCCGTGCCCCTCGCCGGAGATTGCAAAGCGGCGCTGATGAAACTGGTCTCGAAGGTCGAGGTCACGCAGTACGCGACCCTCGTCACGATGCGCTCGATCGTGAACGAAGAATTCATCCACGATCTCGATCGCTGTACGAACTAGCGGTGACCGAGGCCGATCTGGTCGATGCCGTACACCGCGGCACCGACCTTCGGTCCGCGGGTCCAGGTCCAGCCGAGGTCGCTCGATTCCCAGACTTGACCATCGTCACCGGCGGCGTAGCTCTTCGCATCGCCCCAGCCCGCGCCGGAGATGCGCAGCGTGTGGAAGTCCGAGTTGCCGACGTGCTGCGAGAGCACGTGACCGTCGGCGTCGATCATCGCGATGGCGCCGCCCGCGCCGACCGCGATCGCGGTGTTGTCGGCCGCGAGCCGAACATCGTCGAACGTGAGGTCATTGTTCGTGGTCAGGTTCGTCCAGGTCGCTCCGCGGTCGGTCGAGCGCCACAGGCCGTGACCGGCGACGATCGCCGTGTCGCCATCGGTCGAGACCGCAACGGCGCGAGCGCCGGCGAGGGTCGTGCGCGCCGCGAGTCGTGCGCCATCGTGCGCCCACACCGTGCCGTCTTCGGAGACCGCGAGGACCGTGTCGGAATCGTTTGCCGCGGCGACAGCGCGGAAGTTCGTGTGGCCATCGCTCAGGTCGCGCCACGTCACGCCGACATCGTCCGACTCGAGGAACGTGCCGTTACCAGCGAGGAACACCGGACCGTCGTCTTGGGTCGCGAGAGCGCGGAGCTCGGCGCTCGTCGGGACCTGCTGGTTCGTCCAGGTCGTGCCGCCGTTGTTGGTGTAGAGCACCGTACCGGCGGTCCCGACGACCCACGCTTCACCCTCGTTGCGGCATGCGATGCCGTTGAGGCGTTCGGTGGTGCCGGTGTCGTAGCCCGAGGTCGTGTTGTCGGCGTGGATGTTCACCATCCGGCCCGAGCTCCCGACGAGCCAGCCGCCGCCACCGCCGCCTCCTCCGCCACCGCCGGTGGAGGTCGTGGTGCCTTTTTTACAGCCACCAGTTGCCGCGGCGACGAGGAGCAGAGCCATTCCGATGCGCATATCCATGAGAGGAGGGTCCCACCGACAAGTCGCACTGGACTGAAACATTCTCTAAGTCGCGGAGATCACGCCCGGTAACGCGCCGATCATCACATCGGCGCGATCGATCGCGCGCTGCGCTCGCGCCAGGATCGGCACCGGAGCTCTTCGATTGACCCGCAGCGCCGAGACGTTGCGATCGAGCTCGCGAACCAAGGTCCACGCTCGATAATGGGCGCCGGCGCGACTCGGGCTGCCATGCGGCTCGCGAAAGCCCGAGACCAGCTCGCCCGCCGCGAGAGCGAGTTGCGCGAACAAGGCGTCGTCGTTCGCGGCTCGCGCGAGCTCGAAGATGTAGGGCGCGGCCGCGAGCACCGCACGAAACGAAGGATGGTGATCGAGAGAGTGCTTGAACATACGCGGCCCTGGTTCACGCTGTGCGCCAAGCGGCAGCATCGTGATCTCGGCCGGTTGGCGCGGCTGTCCGACCGGACATGTCCAGCTCTCGGACGAAGCTGTCCGCCATTCGGTTATGCTGGAACGAGATGGCTCGAGCGTTCGTGATGGGTGATCCCCAGGCACCTTTTGCGAAGGTGCTCGAGGTGCTCGATCGCCATCAGCTGCTCGCCGGTGACCGGCTCGCGATGGATGTCGAGCTCGTCTCGATCGGTGACCACTTCGATTACGACGTGCTCGACCCGGAGACCGCCGGGCGCGAGGGCGTGAAGCTACTGCGCTGGCTCGCAAGCCACGATCCCTCGCAGGTCCGCCTCGTCTTGGGCAATCACGATGCATCGCGCGTGATGGAGCTCGCTGCGTTCGACGACACGGGCTTTGCGACCGCGCGGTTGTTCGCGCGCGACATCGATGCAGGCACGCGCACGGTCGCGGAGTTTCGCGCGACGTATCCGCAGCTGCCGCCGCCCGGGGTAATCGGCCGCGACTACGCGTCGTTTCACGCCGAGCAACGCGCCCTGATGGTCGAGCTCGTTCTCGCCGGCCGCTTCCAGCTCGCAGTGGTTGGCTCGCTCGCAAACCGGAGCGACGTGCTGCTCTCGCACGCCTCGATCACCGAGCGCGAGCTCGAGCTGCTCGGCATCGGCGGCGTTCACGATGCCCACGCGATCGCGGTCGCGTTGAGCGATCATCTCGGACGCGCGATCGACGCGGTGCGCGCAGATTGGGAAGCTGGCACGATCACGCCCCTCGATCTTTCGCCGCTTCATGTCACCGGTGGAGCGGGCTTCGAGGGCGGCGGGTTGCTCTATCACCGGCCCTCGAACCCCGCGACCGGCTCGCTGTTCGACAAGGCGCGGCCGCGCCGCTTCGACCCGCGCACGCTGCCAAGAGGGCTCACGCAGATTGCCGGCCATTCGGGTCACGCCAAGTGCGTGTACGAGCTCGGCGATTGGTGCACGGGGGCCGCGCGTGCGCGCAAGCACGGGGGCGTGCGCACGCTCACCGTCGTGGGCGACAGCGTGGTTTATGATCTGGCGCGCGCCTGCGAGCCCTTTCCAGCGGGCCGCACCGAGCACGCCGCGGAGCTGGTGTTGATCGATGGCGAGCTGCGCCGCGTTACCTCGGGCGAGGTCGATCTGCTGCCATTCGCCGCGTCGAGCTAGACCAGCTCGCGCTCGCGCAGCGCGTTGAACAGCTTCTCGCGAGCATTGCCTTCGACGAGCTCGCCATGCGCCATCGCGATGCGCTCGAACGGCCATGACATCACCTTGTCGATCGACCGCTGAAAGGCGGCCTTGTCCTTAACCCAGTGCGGCCACATCTTTGGCACGCCGAATCGCTTGTAGACGCCCATCAGACGCAACGCGATCGGCGACACGACGCCCTTGGGCTCGAGAATCGCGAATGCGAGATCAGCCGTATAAATCGTGCGCGAGGGCTGGTGGTAAAACACCACCTCGTTGCGCATCGGGGCGCCCTCGATCACCGCGAACGAAAGAGCGTCGTCGTGCGGCCACGGATCGACACCGAACGAGCGTGTTTCGTGAAACTCCGGCAGCTTCTCCGCGAAGCCTTTTGGGCCCCACAGCTCGGTCGGCGCGAGGAGCTGAATCGCTCTGCCGAGCCGTTTGTGATGGAGCAGGCTCGGCTCGACCAGGATCGCGTGCTTGCCGCGGACTGCTGCGATCTCGGCCTGCGTCCCGACCGGCGAGACCAACACGGATTTTGTCGCGGTCTCGACGAGCATGGAGTGCAACGGGATCACGACGCCCGGAATGATCCGGAGCTCGCTCGTGAAGAACCGCACGGTCGAAGCGAGCGCTGGCGCACTCTGCACGTTGGCGATCTGCGTGTTGTCCTGCATGTACGTACCCAGGAGCACGCGGCGGGCCAGCAGTGCTGCGGTAATCTCGCAGCGTGGCATTTCATCTGCGCGACGTCGTCGGCTACCTCGATGCGACGCTCGAGATCACGCGCTTTCGCGACTACGCACCGAACGGGCTCCAGGTCGAAGGTACGCTCGAGGTCGAACGCGTGGTCACGGGCGTGTCGGCATCGGCCGAGCTGATCAGCCGCGCGATCGATCTCAGCGCGGATCTCGTCGTCGTGCATCACGGCCTCGTCTGGGGCAGCGGCCTCACGAAGATCGCGGGACCGATGGCTCGCCGGCTGAAGCTCTTGCTCGGCAACGAGGTCTCGCTCGCGGCATATCATCTGCCGCTCGACACGCACGCGCGCCTCGGCAACAACACCGGCCTCGCCGATGCGCTCGCGCTCGGACCCGTGCGCGGGACGTTCGGCGATGTTCGTGGCATCGAGCTCGGCGTGACGGGTGCGTGGCCGCAACCGCTGTCGCGCGACGAGGCAATCCAACGGATCGCCGGCGGCGTGTTGCACGGCAAGGCGCCGCGGTTCGTGTTTCCACACGGGCCAGCGACCGTTCGCAAGGTCGGGCTGTGCTCGGGCGCAGCGTCGGATCTCCTCGAAGCTGCCGCCGCGGCCGGCTGCGATCTCTACCTCACGGGCGAGCTCGCAGAGCGCGCAGGCGATCTAGCGAAGGAGCTCCAGATCACGCTCGTCGCCGCGGGCCATGTCGCGACCGAAGTGTTCGGCGCGATGCGGCTCGCCGACGAGCTACGGATGAAGTTCCCCGGCCTACACGCCGAGTTCGTCGCGGTCGACAGCCCTCTCTAGGAGGATCACGACCGGCGTGCGCCGGATCGCGAGCGACAGCTTCGCCGAGGTCAATGGCTTCTCGACAAAGTGATCGTGCTCGAACCGCGCAGTCTTCTGAGCCCTGGTGCAGCTGGGCCTGGGAGTTGCCGGCCTGTTCGGCACGAGCGCAGCGACGACGAAGCTGAATCGCCCAAACGGGCGGGGCATACAACCAGCGCTCGGTTAGAGTGCGTCGGCCGTGCCACCTTCTTCCCGGTCGACGACCTTGCCGCCGATCCGCCTACCTTCCGGCGTTCGCGATTTTCTTCCTCAGGCTGCAGCCCGCCGCCGTGACCTCGCGGAAAAAGTAATGGGCGCGTTCGAGCTCTGGGGCTACGCCCGTTTGATCACGCCGATGTTCGAGTGCGCGGATGTGCTCGAGCGCGGCCTCGGTGAGGATGCGAAGGCGGCCGCCATCCGGTTCGTCGAGCCGGGCACGGGCGAGATCGTCGCGTTGCGGCCGGATATCACGCCGCAGATCGCGCGCGTGGTCGCGACCCGGATGGCCGACGTCGCGGGGCCGATCCGGCTCTGTTACGAAGGTGCGGTGACCCGGCTCGCCGGCGACCACGGCCAGCGCGAGATCCTGCAGGCCGGGATCGAGCTGATCGATGCGAGCGATGCGGGCGATGCCGAAGTGCTCGCGGTCGCGACCGCGGTGTTGCAGCGGCTCGGCCTCGGAGCGCACCTCGATGTCGGTCACGTCGCGGCCGCACGCTGCGTGTTGAATGCCGCGCCTACCGAGGAAGCGCGCGCGGCGCTCGTCGCTGCGATCTCGCGCAAAGATCGCGCGGGCGTTCGAGTCGCCGCGCGCGCCTTACCAATGGAGGTCGCGATGCTCGCCTCGGAGCTCGTGAATCTCTGGGGCCCTGCTGCCTCCACGATCGCTCGTGCACGCGCGCTGCCGTGGCCCGAGACCGTACATGCATCGTTCGCACAGATCGAGCACACCCTCGACCAGCTCGGCGAGCTCGCAGGCCCAAATGATCGGATCACGATCGATCTCGGTGACGTGCGCGGTTTTGACTACTACACCGGCATGAAGTTCGCGGCGTACGCGGCCGGTGCACCCGATGCAATCCTGCGCGGCGGTCGCTACGACGAGCTCGTCGGTCGCTACGGTCGACCCGCCCGCGCGACCGGGTTCGCGATCGATCTCGAGGCGATCGCCGAGGCGCAGCGCGCGAACGGCGTCGCGGCACCGGCCGCGGGCCTCGGTATCGCCACCCCGGACCGCGTGCTCGCCCAGCGACTACGCGTGTCGGGGATCCGCTGCGTGGTCCAGGACGAGATCGCGACTGGCTGGCTGCGGGGGGCCGGGCTCGATGCCGCGATTGTTGGCGATCGCATCATCACCGAAGATCGTGAACGATCGTCGCCCGAGGTCAGAACCGCGATCGAAGCGGCACGGGGAGGGGACACCGGCCCACTGATCGCGATACTAAAGGCCTGATGTCGGTCGTCATCGTCGTCGGTGCTCAATGGGGTGATGAGGGCAAGGGCAAGGTCGTTGACCTGTTCACCGAGCGCGCCGACGTTGTCGTGCGCTACGGCGGTGGCGCCAATGCGGGCCACACGCTGGTGATCGAGGGCAAAAAGCTCGTCACTCACCTTGTCCCCAGTGGGGTTCTCCATCCCGGAAAGGCGTGCGTGCTCGGCGATGGCATGGTCATCGATCCGCACGCGCTCCTCGACGAGATCGCGGAGTGCCAGGCGCGAGGGCTGCTCCAGCTGAACGAGCTGCTGATCGGGCTCGGCGCGCACGTCATCCTGCCGTACCACAAGCTGGTCGACGGGCTGCGCGAGGATCACGGTGCAAAGCGCGGTCGCGCGATCGGCACCACGCGTCGCGGCATCGGTCCGGCGTACGAGATGAAGGCCGCGCGACGCGGCGTTCGCGTGCGTGATTTGCTGAGGCCGGAGCGGCTCGCGGAGCTCGTCGCCTCGAACCTCGAGGACCTCGCGCCGGTAATCCAGCATCTCGGAGGGACAGCTCCCTCGCACGACGAGATCCAGAGCTGGATCCGCGATGCGCTCGCGGCCGGCGAGAAGCTTCGCCAGTACACCGGCGATGCGGGGCGCCACGTCGACAACGCGATCAAGCGTGGTCAACACGTGCTGTTCGAGGGCGCGCAAGGCTGCCTCCTCGATCTCGATCACGGCACCTATCCGTATGTCACGTCGTCCTCGACGATCGCGGCCGGCGCATGTCAGAGCGCGGGCATCGGCCCGACGATGATCGATTCGGTGGTCGGCATCACGAAGGCGTACGCCACCCGGGTCGGTGAAGGCCCGTTTCCGACCGAGCTCCACGGCGAGGCCGGCGACAAGCTGCGGATCGCGGGCGGCGAGTTTGGCGCGACCACGGGGCGGCCGCGCCGGTGCGGCTGGCTCGATCTGCCCGCGCTGCGCATGGGCGTGCGGCTCTCTGGCATGAAGTCGCTCGCGCTAACCAAGCTCGACGTGCTGTGCGGCATGCCCGACGTTCAGGTTTGCGTCGCCTACAAGCTCGACGGCAAGGAGCTCGACGAGCCGCCGACGGACCCCGAGGACCTGGCGCGCGCGACCCCTGTATATGCGCGCCAGCCGGGCTGGGGAGCCCTGCCAAGCGATGCCCGGGACGTCAGCGATCTTCCTGGGCCGGCTCGGGCTTACGTCGATATGATCGAGCGGATGGCCGGTGTCCCGTTCTGCCTGGTTTCTGTCGGACCGGACCGCTCCGAGACGATCCGCCTACATGATCCTTTTGTCTGAACGCATGATACGATTTTTCTCCAAGCCACCGATGCAGCTGGGGGTCACAGCTGCAGGTGCGGGCTTGTTTCGCGCCGATAGGAATCGCCCATGAAGATCGTCTGTGATGCCTGCCAGGCCAAGTACTCGATTTCCGACGACAAGGTCCAAGGCAAGGTCTTCAAGATCCGCTGTAAGAAGTGCAGCAACATCATCGTCGTTCGCGGCGGTGCCTCCGAGCAGCCGCAAGTCGCCGCGCAAGAACAGAAGGACACGCGCGTCTATGACTACGGCTACGAAGGCGGCGGTGGTGATCAAGCCCCGGCGGCTGACGATGCCGTCTGGCATCTCGTAGTCAATCAAGATCAGGTCGGCCCGATGACCGTCGCCGAGGTCCAGCAGCGGTTCGCCGCTGGTGAGATCGACGGCGAGACGTTCACGTGGCGCGAAGGCTTCGGCGACTGGCTGCCGTTGTCGCAAGTCGAACCGTTCACGGCGCTTGTCGCCTCGGGGTCGACCACCTCGGCCAGCAACGGCGGCGGTGGTGCAGCCGCGATCGGCGCGATGTTCGGCTCGGGCGACGACGCCGGCGGGACCTCGCGCAACGATCCGGGCGATCTGTTCGCATCGGCGAGCGCGTCGTCGCGCAGCCGCGCGGACGAAGATGACGGCGGTGGCGATCTGTTCGGCGCGAAGCCCAGTGCGGGCTCTTCTACCTCGGCCGCTGCGAGTGCGAAGCTCCGCGGCGAGCGCAACGAAAACTCGGTGCTGTTCTCGCTGAACAATCTCGCGCAGCTCGCGAGCGACAAGCCGGCGATGTCGGCGCCCGGCGGTGGCGGTGGCGGTCACGCGACCGGTGCAGCGGGTGGCGAAGGCTCGGGGCTCATCGACATTCGCTCGATGGCGAGCGCGTACATGGGCGGCGGTGGCGCTGGTGCCATGGGCAAGCCGCAGACCGCGTCGGCGATCGGTTCGATCGACGATCTGCCGGTGTTCGGTGGTGGCGGCTTCTCGGAGCCCGCCGTCCTCGTGCCGACCGTGCGTGCGTCGGCCAACAACAAGGTGCTGTACATGATGATCGCCGCGGTGAGCCTGCTCGCCGTCGTCGCCATCATCATGGTCGTGATCATGATGAAGGGCAGGAGCGACAACAAGACGGCCGCGACCACTGGGTCGAACGCAGTCGCAATTGCCGATACCGGCAGCGCGGCTGCCAAGCCTGACGTGGCAGGCAGCGACACCACTACGACGGGCGCGGCTGCCAAGCCGGCGGTCGATACGGCCACGGGCTCGGCGAGCGGTTCGGACCTCACGGCGAAGCCGGACACCACGACGACCGCGAAGGCAGATCCGACGCCCGTGAAAACGACCACCGCGACGGTCGCCAAGAAAGACCCGCCGAAGCCGTCGACGCCGTCGACGCATCAGCAAGTTGCGAGCACGAAGGCCGACAAGAAGGCCGAGCCGGCCCCGACTCCGACGCCGAAGGCCGACACCGGTGGGTGCGATGAAGTCTCGTGCGTCCTCAATAACTACGAGGGCGCGTGCTGTTCGAAGTTCCGCAAGGGCGGGGCAGCGAAGGCTGGCGGCAGCGGCGCAACGAAGCCAGCGGCGAGCGGCGGCGCGGATCTTCCCGACGGTCTCGATCGTGGCATGATTTCCTCGGGTATCGCGAACGTGAAGGCGCGCGTCTCAGCGTGCGGAGACAAGTCGCCTGCCAAGGGCAAGGTCAAGGTTCACGTCAAGGTCGGCGGCGATGGCAAGGTTGCTGGCGTCAACCTCGAGAGCTCGCCGGATGCGGGGCTCGGTGCGTGCGTCGTGGCGGCGGTCCTGAAGGCCTCGTTCTCGAAGACGCAGAGCGGTGGCTCGTTCAGTTACCCGTTCGTGTTCTAGTCTCTACGCGACATGGACGGCACGCAGCTTCAACCGCGTCCCGTCGAGCAGGTCATCACCACCCTGCGAGTCGAGGTTGGCGACCTCCAACGACGTGCTGTCGATCGGTACGGCGAAGGACAACGGCCTCGCGATCGGTGACTTCACCGCCCGACGAGCCCGTCGGCCCGTACAAGGATGTGCGCGCGATCGTCGTCAAGGCGTTGAACGCGACGCCGGATCCGTTGAACGGCGCCGAGCACGGTGTGGTAGCTGCGCGAGCGCGCCTTCGCGACCCCGAAGTCAGCGATCTTGACGTCGCCGTGGATGCCGTCTGCTCGCACACGATGAGCGCGCCGCCTTCGAACAGATCGAACATCGTCCGATCAGTTGCGATGGTGAAGGCCTGCGGCGATCCGCGCCTCGTCCACGAACATCAACGCGACGCGTTCATCGGAGAGTCTCGCCCATGACCGACCCAGAGGATGCCGCGATGCGGCTGATCGATCCGCCACTAGCTACTCGGGTTACCAGCGATCAGCATTAAGAATCAACTACTTGCGAGATGGGCACGATGGCACACCACGAGCAGTACCTGTTCCCAACGAGGCCCCTGCTCAGCAGACTCCTCGGGGCGGTGACACCCACCGCCCACCATTTCGCGAGGCCCCCGCTCATGCGAGCGCGTCTCCATTTTCGGAGTACAAGAGCGTGTGCTGTTCAGCGAGCTAACTGCCACGAGTGCGGCGGTGGCGGAGACCAGCGGTCGGCTCAAGAAGATCGAGCGGCTCGCTACGTGCCTTCGTCAGATGTCGCGCGATGAACGTGCGATCGGGGCGCGCTACCTCGCGGGTCAGGTGCCCCAGAAGACCGGCATCGGCTACGCGATGATCGCCGAGATTCGCGGAGCGGCGCCGGCGGCGAATGCACCGTATCTTTCACTGACCGAGGTCGATCGTAGACTGACCGAGATTGCTGGCCTCGCGGGCGCGGGGTCAGCGACCGGCAAGCGCGCGCAGCTCGGCGCGCTGTTCGCGCTCGCAACCGCCGCCGAACAGCTCCTGCTCGCGCACCTGATCGTGGGCGAGGTCCGCCAGGGTGCGAACGATGGCGTGGTGATCGAGGCGATCGCGCGCGCCGGCGAGCTCAATGCGGACGTGGTGCGCCGCGCGTACATGTTGTCGAGCGACCTGGGGGAGGTCGCCTCCGTCGCGCTCGAAGGGGGCGCTGCCGAGCTCGGTCGCTACGGGCTCACGCTGTTCCGCCCGATCTTGCCGATGCTCGCGCAGACCGCAGATGACGCCTTGGCGGCGCTGGTCACGCTCGGGGGCGAAATGTCACTCGAGCTCAAGCTCGACGGTTTTCGCGTCCAGATCCACAAGGATGGCGACGACGTCCGTGCGTACTCGCGCGGCTTGAACGATGTCTCGCACTTCACACCCGAGTTGATCGAGGCCGTGCGCGCGATGCCGTACCGCCGGCTCGTCTTCGATGGCGAAGCGATCGTCTATGGCGCGAACCAGGCGCCGTTGCCCTTCCAGGACACGATGAGGCGATTCGGTCGGAAGGGCCTCGAGCACCGCGCCGAGGTGCCACTCTCGCTCGCGCTCTTCGACGTGCTCGTCGTCGACGACGACGTGCTCCTGAACGCGCCTGCCTCGGAACGCTTCGCGATGCTCGCGAAGGTTGGTGGCACGCACGCGGTCCCGCGCATCATCACGAAGGACGAGGCGGTCGCGCGCGCCTTCTACGAAGCCGCGGTCGCGAAGGGGCATGAAGGCGTGATGGCGAAGTCCCTCGACGCGCCCTACTACGCGGGCAGTCGTGGCGTCGGCTGGCTCAAGATCAAGCGCGTCCATCACCTCGATCTCGTCGTGCTCGCGGCGGAGTGGGGCAGTGGTCGGCGCAAGGGCTGGCTCTCGAACATCCATCTCGGTGCGCGCAGCGGTGACGACTGGGTGATGCTCGGCAAGACGTTCAAGGGCATGACCGATGCGATGCTCGAGTGGCAGACCGCGGCGTTCCTCGCGCGCGAAGTCGATCGCGACGGTCCTATCGTCTACGTGAAGCCCGAGATCGTCGCCGAGATCGCGTTCAACGATGTCCAGCGGTCGCCGCGCTATCCCGGTGGCCTGGCGTTGCGCCTGGCGCGCGTCGTGCGATATCGCGAGGATAAGACCGCGGCCGAAGCGAACACGCTCGAGGACGTACGCGCGATCGCGGTCGCCGCTGGCGTGATCTAGATATCGGCGACGGCGTCGCGAATGCGGCCGAGCAGCGCATCTTTCTGTTCGGGTCCGATGAACGCCGCGCGCACCCCGTTCTCGGCAACGATGACGAGCTCTTCGGCGGTGAGGCCGAGCGCCTCGGCGGTCTGGAGATAGTTCTCGGTGATGTAACCACCGAAGTACGCCGGGTCGTCGCTATTGATCGTGACCGCGAGGCCCGCGCGGAGCAGCTTCGCGAAGTTGTGGGTCGAGAGGTCTGGCGTCACGCGCAGCGCCTTGTTCGAGAGCGGGCACACGGTGAGTGGTACCTGCGAGAGGGCGAGCTCGTTGACGAGCTCCTGATCTTCATCGCAGCGCACGCCGTGATCGATGCGCTCGGCGCCGAGCAGCGTGAGCGCTTCGCGGATGTATGCGGCGGGGCCTTCTTCACCGGCGTGCGCGACGACGTGAAGCTTCGCAGCGCGCGCCTTCTCGAACACGCGCACGAACTTGCTCGGTGGATTGTTCTGCTCGCCGGAATCGAGGCCGACGCCGATGAGCTTGTCGCGATAAAGCAGCGCGGCTTCGAGCGTCGCGAGGGCGTCGGCCTCGGGCAGGTGGCGCAAGAAACAGAGGATCAGCGACGAGCTGATTCCGTACTTGGTCGTCGCCTCGGCCATCGCGTCGTGAAGTCCATCGAGGATCGTGGCCATCGCGACACCGCGGACCGTGTGGGTCTGCGGATCGAAGAACAGCTCGGCATGGACGACGTTGTCGGCGGCGGCGCGCATGAAGTAGGCCGCGGCGAGGGCGCGAAAATCGTCGCGATCACGGAGCACGTCGCAACCCGCGTAGTAAAGATCGAGGAACGATTGGAGGTCGTCGAACTTGTAGGCAGCGCGGACTTCCTCGACGGATTTGTACGGGAGTGAGACGGCGTGCTTGTTCGCGAGCGCGAACATCAATTCAGGCTCGAGCGTGCCCTCGATATGAAGGTGAAGCTCTACTTTGGGCAGGCGGCGAATCAGGGCGGCGCGCGCGGGGTCCAACGTCGACATGAGGGGGAACATACCCGCCCGCCCTCGCTTGCAGGGGCCGAGTGGGGCGGCTACCGTCCCGCACCCGTATGACCGACGACACTGCTGCCGCTCCCGCCCTCGACTTTGACCCGGTGCCCGCCCTTGCATCCGGGCTGTCTCTGCCGGCATCGAGTGTGGCGGCCGTGATCGCGCTCCTGGACGAGGGCAACACCGTTCCGTTCATCGCGCGGTATCGCAAAGAGCGGACGGGCGGGCTCGACGAGGTCCAGATCCGCGCGATCGAAGAGCGCCGGTCGTATCTGGTCGAGTTCGAAGCGCGCCGCGCAGCCGTCCTCGCCTCGATCAAGGAGCAAGGCAAGCTGTCGTCCGAGCTCGAGCAAAAGCTCCTCGCCGCGACCGCGAAGTCCGAGCTCGAGGACCTCTACGCACCGTACCGCCCGCGCCGCAAGACGCGCGCCTCGGTCGCGCGCGAGCGTGGGCTGCAGCTGCTCGCCGAGAAGATCCTCGCGCAGGGGGAAACCGGTGATCCGGTCGCCGAAGCTGCCGCATTCACGGGCGAGCACGTCGCGAATCCCGAGGATGCGCTCGCGGGTGCGCGCGACATCGTCGCCGAGCAACTCGCCGATACCGCGGAGATTCGCGCGTTCGTGCGTCGCGAGATGGCGGAGCATGGCGAGCTCGTTGCCGAGGTGATGCCGGGCAAGGATGCCGAGCCGACCAAGTTCGAGCAGTACTACAAGCACCGCGAGCAGGTCCGCCAGATTCCGTCGCACCGCTACCTCGCGATTCGTCGCGGTGAGGCCGAGGGCGTGCTCCGCGCGCATGTCGCGATCGATGCCGTGAAGATCGAAGCCGGCATGCTGCACCAGGCGAAGGCCGTCGACGCCTCGCCGTGGTCCGCGCAACTCAAGCAAGCCGCCGCGGATGGCTTCAAGCGCTTGCTGTCGCCGTCGGTCGAGAACGACATTCGCAGCGAGCTCAAGTCACGCAGCGATGTCGCGGCCGTCGAGATCTTTGCGGGCAACCTACGTAACCTGATGCTCGCCGCACCGCTCGGTGGCGCGCCGGTGATCGGTGTCGACCCGGGCCTGCGCACGGGATGCAAGTGCGCGGCGATCGATGCCACCGGCAAGTTCCTCGGCACGATCACGATCTACCTCTCGCAGGGCGACGCGCAGCTCGCACAGGCGAAGGAGCAGTTCGCCGCGTTCGTCAAGGATCACCAGCCGCGCGCGATCGCCGTCGGTAACGGCACCGGCGGCCGCGAGGCCGAGAGCTTCGTCAAGCGGACTGTCGCGGATGCCGGGGCAACGGGTGTGCATGTCGTGTCGGTCAACGAGGCGGGCGCGAGCGTGTACTCCGCGTCGGATCTCGCGCGCGAAGAGTTCCCCGAGCTCGACCTCACGATTCGAGGCGCGATCTCGATCGCGCGCCGGTTGCAGGACCCGCTCGCCGAGCTCGTGAAGATCGAGCCGAAGTCGATCGGCGTCGGCCAGTACCAGCACGATATCGTCGAGAGCTTGCTGACGAAGCGCCTCGGCGATGTCGTCGAGGATGCCGTCAACCACGTCGGCGTCGAGCTCAACACCGCGAGCGCGCAGCTGCTCGGCTACGTCGCTGGCATCGGCAAATCACTCGCGAAGAAGATCGTGCTGCATCGCGATGCGCACGGCGCGTTCAGCTCGCGCGGCCAGCTCCAGGATGTCTTGGGCCTCGGCCCGAAAGCATTCGAGCAAGCAGCGGGCTTCTTGCGGATCCGCGGCGGCACGAATCCGCTCGATAGCTCGGCGGTTCACCCCGAGCGCTACGACCTCGTCGAGAAGATGGCCGCGGATATCGCGACGCCACTCGCGGAGCTCGTCGGTAATCAGGAGATTGTCGACAAGATCGACCTCGCGAAGTACGTCGCGGGCGATGTCGGCGAGCCGACGCTGCGCGACATCCTTGGCGAGCTCGGCAAGCCGGGCCGTGACCCGCGCGCGGAGTTCAATCCGCCGAGATTCCGCGACGACGTCACCACGATGGAAGACCTCAAGGTCGGGATGGTGCTCGAAGGCCTCGTCACGAATGTCACCGCGTTCGGTGCGTTCGTCGATATCGGCGTCCACAACGATGGCCTCGTCCATGTCTCGCAGCTCGCCGAATCCTTCGTCAAGGATCCGGCCGAGGTCGTGAAGGTCGGCCAGAAGATCAAAGTTCGCGTGCTCGAGATCGATAACGCTCGCAAGCGCATCGCTCTCTCGGCGCGTCCGCCAAACCGGCAGCGCAACGACAACCAAGGTCAGCAACCGCATCAGGGCGACCGGCCGCAGGGCCAAAGCCAGCAGCGCGGCAACCGCGGCGGTCGGGGTCGCGGCGGCGGTGGCGGTCAGCAATATCCGCAGCAGCAGCAGCACGCGCAGCAGCAGCACCCGCAGCAGCACTCGCAGCAACAGCCGCAGCAGATGCAGTTCGGCCCCAATGGCGAAGGCGGCCAGCAGCAGCCGCAGCCATCGCACGATGGTGGTGGGCAGAACCTCCGCGGCAACAACAACAACAACAATAACAACGGAAATCGCGGGCCTCGTCCGAACAACAACGGCGGGGGCGGTCAGCAATCGCGCGGTCGTCAGGCCGGCACGTGGAACACCAACGGTCAGGGTAGCGCTCCGCAGCAGCACGCCGAAGGAGCGCCGAACAGCGGCGCGCCGACTGGTGACGCACCGAACACTGGAGCGCCGAACTTCGGTGACCAGAGCCAGGGCGACCGCCAGAACCAGCACAACCGCGGCCCGCGCGACGACCAGAACCGTGGCCCGCGTAGCGACGGCGGCGGAAACGTCCGCGGTCCGAACAATCAGCCCAACGGCGGTGGTGGCAGAAATGTCCGCGGCCCGAACAACCAAAACGGCGGAGGCGGAAACGTCCGCAGTCCGGGTAACGGCCCGAATCCGAACGACGGTGGCGGCGGCAGCGCAGGAAACGTCCGCGGTCCGAACAATCGGAACAGCGGAAGCGGAGGCGGAAATCTCCGCGGCCCGAACAATCAGAACAGCAGCGGCGGAGGCGGAAATTTCCGCGGTCCGCGCACCGATGGTCCGCGCACCGATGGTCCGCGCACCGATGGTCCGCGCACCGATGGTCCGCGCACCGATGGTCCGCGCACCGATGGTCCGCGCACCGATGCTTCGCGCACCGATGCGCCGCGCACCGACGCACCGCGCGCGCCGGCACCCAACAACGACAACTGGGGCGTCTCAGGATTCACGAACAGCCCGTTTGCAAAGAAGTTAAAAGACCCGAAGTAGTTCGAAGTCGCCGCGCGGCAGGCAGAACCCCAGGCGCGCTGATAACATTCAAGTGCAATGCTCGAGACCGGTTCGCTGGTGGCGGGAAAGCTTCGGGTCGAGCGCTTGCTCGGTCAGGGAGGCATGGGCACGGTCTATGTCGCGACCCATATCGGTCTCGATCAGCAGGTCGCGATCAAGGTACTCGATCCTGCGCTCGCGCAGAACGCCGAGATCGTGCAGCGCTTCGTACGCGAGGCGCGAGCGAGCGCGAAGCTCAAGAGCGATCACGTCTGTCGCGTGATGGATGTCGGCGCGCTCGAAGATGGCGTCCCGTACATCGAGATGGAGATGCTGGTCGGCGAAGACCTCGGTCAATTGATCGAGCGCTCGCCGCTGACGACCGAAGCCGCCGCGGAGTACGTGCTGCAAGCGTGTGTCGCGATCGCCGAGGCGCACACGCTCGGCATCGTCCATCGCGATCTCAAGCCCGCGAACCTGTTCGTCACGCGCCGGCTCGATGGAACGGCGCTCGTGAAGGTGCTCGATTTCGGCATCGCCACCGCACCGGCCGAACAGCAGGAGCTAAAGATCACCAAGACCACGGCGGTGATGGGCTCGCCTGGTTACATGTCGCCGGAGCATCTCCGCTCGGCGCGCGATGTCGATGCGCGCAGCGATATCTGGGCGATCGGCGTGATCTTGTACGAGGCGGCGTCCGGCAAGCTGCCGTTCGTCGCGCAGACGATCACCGAGCTCGCGGTCAAGGTCGTGATGGATCAGCCCGACGCACTCGTCGGTATCGATCCGCCGTACGCGGCGATCGTCGCCAAGTGCCTCGAGAAGGACCCGGCGCGGCGCTATCAGAACATCGCGGAGCTCGCGTTCGATCTGCTGCCGCTCGCGGGGCCAACGGCACAGGCCAGCCAGATGATGGTGATGCGGCTCTCTCCGGGTGGCGCGAGCGCGAGCATGCCAGTCGCTCGAGGTTCGAGCGGCGCGGCGAAATCTCCGACCACGCCGAAGGGCCTGGGCTTCGAATCGACCGCGGTCGGCACCACGCTCGGTGCGGCTACGGGGGTCTCGAGTCCCGCCTTGCCGGAAGCGCCAAAGCACAAGCGCGGTGCGCTGATCGTGGCGGCGGTGGTGATCCTCGGCGGCGGCGCGGCAGCGATCGCGGTCACGCAGAGGGGTCGCGCGAAGAAGCCAGCGCACACCGAGAAGTATCGCGAGGGACCTGCCGCGCCCGCCGATGCCGCCGTGGCTGCGGTGGCGATCGATGCCGCACCCGCCGCTCCCGACGATACGATGGTGACGGGCCTCGTCAACCTGCGCGCCGAGAAAGACTGGGACGCGATCCTCACGATGACCGGCGGCAAGCCGACCGGAAATCCGAAAGTCGACGACCTCGTAGCGCTCGCAAAGACGAGCTACACCGAGGAGCGCGTCGTCGCGTTGAAGGGGTACGCAACGCGCCACGATTGCGCCGGCGCGCGTAAAGGCCTCGACGACAGCGTCAAGACGTTACCCGATGGAGCGGCGACATTCGCGGCCGCGGCGAAATGCACGCCGGCTTCCGCGAGGCCTCAACCGAGCGCCGATGACATCGCGAACTCGGCCTCCGAAGCGCTCGAGAAGGACGACTACGGAACAGCGCTGGCGCTCGCCGATCAGGCGCTGAAGAAAGATCCGAAGAACCTCACGGCGCTCGACACCGCTGCGCGCGCCGCCTGCTCGACGGGTGATAGGGCGATGGCCGATCGTGCGAAGGGCTACCTCGCCAAGCTGCCGCCTGCCGATCGGGTCGTCGCCGCGAAGGTCTGCAGGGACAAAGGCATCACGTTCGCGCGGCCGCCCGCACCGCCGACGGCGCAGGAGCCACCGCTCACGATGGCCCAGGTCCCTGCAGAGCTCGACAACATGAAGCGTCTGCTCGCCGAGGAGAAGAATGTCGACGCGCAAAAGCTCGCACGCCGCCTCCTCGCGATCACGCCGAAGAACGGTGCCGCGTGGCGCGCGCTCGGCATCTCGTCCTGCAACCTTCATCAAGAGGGTGCGGCGGATAAGGCGATCGCGGAGCTCGAGCAATCGAGCACCAACCAGACCAAGCGCAGGCAGTTCATCAAAGAGATCAATCAAGCGTGCCATCGCGAGTAGTGCTCGTCGCTGTCGCAGTCCTCGCAGGCTGCGGTAGTAAGAAGGCCGCACATGACGATGCGGCGACCACGGCGGTCGTGCAGCGCGATGCGGCCGCGCCCCGACCAGATGCCGAGGCGCCGCGCGCCCCCACACGCAGCGAGCACGCGGTGTTCGAGCTCGTCGCGAATCGCCATACCGCGCACCGCGCCGTCGCGGGCGAGGTCGTGATCGACGCCTCGACGATCGGCTTCGCGCGCTACATCCGGTTCGGCCTGCCGGTACCGTACTGGCACCTCGACAAGGTGATCGATGGCGAGCGCGCGGCGGTCGCAGATCGGTTTGCTTCGATCGAGGTACCGCTCTCCCACGCACAGACCGCGACCACGCTACTGACGCTGCGGATTCACGGCGCCGAGAAACAAGCGCTCACCCTCAAGGCGAATGGTCGCGCCGCGAGCAAGACTGCGACCGTGAAGCTCGAGCCGGGCTGGCAAACGCTCGCGGTCGAGATCGATTCGACCCGGCTCGTCGTCGGAGAGAATCAGTTCGCCTTCGAGACCATCGGTGGCAAGGCGCCGATCGCGGTCGCGTGGATGCGGTTCGGCGCACGACGGGTGGACGAGGATCCGCGTGCCGCGCTCGCGTTCGATGCGAAGGCCGATGCGTTCGACCTCGCGCAGAACGCGGAGGTCGCCTGGTACGAGACGATGCCCGACGGTGCCAACCTGGTCGCCGACGTCACGCCCGCGAGTTGCCACCTCGAGGTTATCGCCCGGGCGGGCGATGACTCGTCGAGCGGCGGCGTGTTGACGGGCGAGGGCGCTCGCGTCGATCTCTCGGGCAGTGCCGGCAAGGTCGTGCGACTCGCCTTGATCACGCGCGATTGTCCGAAGGCACACGTCACTCACGCGCGGATCACGCTGCACGGCCCGGATCCCATCGCGCTGCCTCGCGCCTCGCCGCCTCGCTACATCATCCTGTGGGTGATGGATGCGCTGCGCGCCGACAAGCTTCCGACCTTCACGCCCGGTGCGCGTGCGCAGACTCCCAACTTCGACGAGCTCGCGAAATCGTCGACGGTATTTCGCCAGTACTACGTTCAGGGCAACGAATCGCAAGCCAGCCACTCGAGCATGTGGACCTCGCTCTATCCCGCGGTTCACGGCATCCGGCTTGCTGGCGATCCTCAGAAGATCAATTCGAACCTCTCGAAGAGGTTCGAGCTGATCGCGACCCAGCTCACGGCGGCTGGCTACTTCACGACCGCCGTGACTGGCAACGGGTACGTCAACGACGAGGATGGCTACACGCGCGGCTTCAAAGAATTTCGCAACATGATGCGCGAGACCGGGGTCGAGAATAATTTGATCTTCGGCGCGAAGATCGTCGATGCCGCGCTCGCCGCGCTCGACAAGCATCGAGATGGCCCGGCGTACCTGTTCCTTGGCACGATCGATACCCACGGTCCGTGGGTGGCGCGCAAGCCGTGGATCGACATCTACTCGCCGGGGCCCTACCACGGTCCGTTTCAGGAGTTCGGGACCGCCAAGGACCTTGGCTTCAAGCCGGGCTCGATGGGCTGCAGCATCATCCCACCGCCCGTCGACGTCGAGCGGCTCCGCGCGATCTACGATTCCGCGGTCAGCTATCACGATCAGCAACTCGGCCGCCTGGTGGCCAAGCTCCAGTCCTGGGGCATCTGGGATCAGACGATGCTGATCATCACGGCTGATCACGGCGAAGAGTTGTTCGAGGACGTGCGCTGCGGTCATGGGGGCTCGCTGCGCGATTCCCTTGTCCGCGTGCCACTCCTCGTCCACGATCCGTCGCGGTTTCCTGGCGGCACGATCGTCGACGAAGGCGCCGAGGCGGTCGACCTCTTGCCGACGATGCTGTCCGCGCTCGGCCGCCCGCAGCTCGAGGCCGCACAGGGTGCACCGCTCGAGCCTCTCGCTCAAGGCATCGGCAAGGGCTGGTCGACGCCGAGCTACGCCTCGATGTACGAGCACGCGCACGTGATGAGGATCGGTCGCTGGAAGGCACGCGTCGCGCGCGGGGGCGTGCCGGTCCTCGGTGACATGGTCGAGGATCCGGGCGAGACCAAGGACGTCGTCGCCATGCATCCGGTCGAGCGCCGCATGCTCACCGATGAACTCGGCTTGTTCCTCGCGCTGCGCACGGTCTGGCGCAAGCAGGTGTGGGGACAGGTCAATGCGATGACGGTCGCGGGTGCCGCTGCTCTCGACGAAGCAACTACGCCGTGACGGTACCGTGAAGCTCTTCGCGTGCTGCGCCGTGCTCGCGAGCTGTGCGGCACCTGATGTCGCGCTTACTTCCGGAGCCGCCGCCGGTCGGCTCCGCACCGGCCCTGGTCCACTTCTCACAACGCAAGATGCTGCGGTCAGCATCGTCACGGACGTTGCACTCGATGCCTCGCCGCCAGCCGAGCCCGAGGTCTGGCTCAAAGGATCCACGCACGTCCACGCGAAAGCGTCGGGCGATTCCTCGACGAAGATCGCGGACGTCATCACCTGGTATGAAGACCGCGGCTACGACTTCCTGGTGCTCACCGATCACAATCGCGTGAGCGAGGTCGAGGGCGACACGCAAGGCGCGGTCGCCTTGCGCACGCAGGATCCGAAGAAGCTGATCGTGATCTCGGGCATCGAGCTCACGCACAACCCGAGCGGCTGCTTGCCGATCGGCGACAAGAACAAGAAGTGCCGGATCCACGTCAATGTTCTGGGCCCGACCGCGCGTCCCGGTGGCAAGCTCGAGTGGGCCGAGCGGCACAGCCACCAGCGCGTCGAGATGTACCAGGCCGCATTGAACGCCGCCAAGGCGCTCGGTGGTGCCGTCGTCCAGATCAACCATCCGCAGTGGTTCTGGGGCATGACCGGCGATTTGCTCGCCGAGCTCGTGAAACGCGGTGTCGTGCTCGTCGAGATCGCAAACGTCCAGTTCACGATGTGGAATCGCGGCGACCAGGATCATCCTTCGACCGAGCAACTGTGGGACGACGTCCTCGAGCGTGGGCTCACGATCTGGGGCACTGCCTCCGACGACGCGCACGATTATCCCGCGACCGGCGCGCGCGAGCAGGGCAAATGGCCCGCCGGCGGCGGCTGGGTCGTCGTCAAAGCGCGGCGCGATCCGCAAGCGATCCTCGCGGCCCTCGCGGCCGGTCACTTTTATGCGTCGACCGGCGTCGTGCTCGTCAAGGCCGAGGTCGAAGCGAGCGCGCTCGTGATCGAGATCGATCCGAAGCACGCGGGCACGTACACGATCGATTGGATCGAGGCCGGATTGGTGGTCGCCACCGATCGCGGCATGACGGCGCGCCACGATTTGCCGGTGACCGGCTATCTACGCGCCGACGTGCGCCGGGACGATGGCACCGAGGCGTGGGTCGAGCCCGCGCGCCGTCCCTAAAGCGCGACGTAGCCGTGCTTGACGGCGAATCGCGTGAGCTCGGAGTTGTTGCGCAACCCGAGCTTCTTCAGCACATGTCCGCGATGGGTATCGACGGTCTTGATGCTGATCTGCAGGTGTTCGGCGATCTCGCGGTTGGTCAGCCCTCGCGCGAGCATCTCCATCACCTGTTGCTCGCGGGCGGTAAGTGCCCCTGCGGGATGCTCGCTCTGTTCGAGCAGCGCCTCGGCGCCGGGAGGAATCACCTGCTCGCCGCGGCTGACCGCGCGGATGGCGTCGAGCAAATCCTGAGGTGACACCGACTTGTTGAGGTACCCGTGTGCACCCGCAGCGATCGCTCGAGCGGTGTAACTGGGCTCGGTATGCCAGGTTAACACCACCACCAACGGGGCGGTCTCGATCTGACGCAGGTCAGAAAGCACGTCGAACCCCGAGCGGTCCGGGAGGGTGAGATCGAGGAGCAAGACGTCAGGACGAACGTCCTGGATCATCTTGAGAGTTTCCTCGGCATTACCTGCCTCGCCGACAACTTCGATGTCGTCAGTCTTGTTGAGGGCCTCTCGCAGCGCCCAGCGAACGATAGTGTGGTCTTCACATAGTCCTAAGCGGATCATCGCGCCCTCCGATACTCGGAGAAAGTAGCAATACGTGGACCGAAGCCACTCGGGGTAAGGTGAGGCGGAACTCCGTGGAGCCAGCGCACACAACGACACGACCGCTCACCTCGCTCGGCGAATTCCGCATTCACGGGGTGCTCGGAGCGGGTGGGAGCGGGACGGTCTACGACGCTTCGTGGGGGCCGCGCCGAGTCGCTCTCAAGGTGCTGCACGCTGCGCTTCTGGGCACGGGTGGCACGGGACCATTCTCGAACAAAGAGCGCGCGCAGTTCTTGGCCGAAGCGCGGCGGTTGCAGCAGATCGGACATCCATCGGTTGTCAAAGTACTCGCAGCGGGCGACCTGCCCGATGGTCGGCCGTTTCTCGCGATGGAGCGACTCGAAGGCGAGACGCTCGCCGCGCTGATCGCGCGTGGGGCGCTGTCGCTCGATCTGGCGTTGCTGCTGTTCGGCGAGCTGTGTGGCGCAGTCTCGGCGCTGCACGAAGAGGGGCTCGTCCATCGCGACCTCAAGCCCGAGAACGTTTACGTCGTGAACCAGCGCCACGCCGTGCTGCTCGATTTTGGCATCGCGAAGGATCTCGCCGCACTCGCCTCGACGACCACAAAAGAGGGGAACGTGCGCGGCACGCCCGCATACATGGCGCCGGAGCGCTTTTTCGGTCAGCCTGCGGGGCTCGCGACCGACATCTACGAGCTCGCACTCGTGCTCTACGCGATGCTCGCGGGTCGCTTGCCGTGGCTCGACGTCGCCGATCCCGAAGCCCGGCTCTCGCCGATTCCCCTGACCGACGTCGCGGCCGTGCCCGAGGCGCTCGATATCGAGATTCGTCGGGCGCTGTCGACGCGCGCCCAAAATCGCCCGGCGAGCGCTATCGCTCTGCTGGCCGCCGTTCGTGCGGCGACCGGGACCGCGGCGGAGCCAGGTCCGGGCGAGACCGCGCCTTTGCGATCGTCCGAGATCCCTTCGGGCGCGCCGACCTTGGAAGCGAAGCGTTCCGCTGAACAAGTCACGCCACTCGCGTGGGCGCCGACCAGCGCGGCGCCCTCCACCAAGACCTCGCGTTCCAAGAAGTGGTCGTGGATCGCCATCGCAATCGCCGCGATCGCAGCGGTGAGCATGTTCGTGTACGCGCGTGTCGCGCCGCACGCTGGAGCAGTCGTCGAGAACGAGCGCGCAAGAGTGCTCGCGCAGGTCCCGGTTGATGCCCTGATCGCGGATCCGAATGACCCGTGGAGCGTGAAACCCACCCCGGTGGCCAAAGCGCTTCCACTCGTCGCGGAAGCCTCGCCTCGCGCCGCCTATCGCGCCGCCGCGCGCGCCGCGATGACGCATCTGCCGAGCGATACGAACGTCGTGATCGAGGTTCAGCTCGACGAGCTCCATGACAACACCGCGACCGCGGACATGGTCCACGAGCTCGGCATCAACACCAAGGTCGCCGTGGTTTTGTCGGGGCTACCGGACTGCCTTCGCACGCTCGCGGGGACGTCCGAATGGATGGTGTTCGGGTCGCCCGGGGTCGATACGAAGCACACCGGCGCGCTGATCGTCGGCGGCCGCTGGTTTCGCAAGGATGTCGAAGCTTGCTTCGATGGAACGCCGATCGCGGTCAAAGACGGCAGCACGCTGTGGAAGCTCAGCGATCTCGGCTGGCTCGGCTGGCTCGACTTCATCGACGATCACACGGCGTACTTGGCGATGCGCCCGACTTTCACCGCCGAACAGGTCCACGCGCTCGCGAAGCGCGGCCCGGGGGTGGATTCCACGATGCGAAACCTGCTCGCGAAACTGCCGGTCGACCACTCGATCTCGTTCGCGCTGAGCAACAAGGCGAAGATCGACTGGGCCAGCATGCTGCTCTTGCCGAACACCAGCGACGTGTTCGGCTGGGCGCGGGTCGATGCCAAGGGCATGAAGATCGATGCCGGCGCCGATGCCCACGACGCCAAGGCCGCGAGCGCTGCCGCCGCGGTGATTCGGCCGCAGATCACCGATGTGTTCTCGTCGTCGGAGGGTGCGGGCAAGCTGGTCGTCGCGCTCGACGGCACCGAGGTCCACGTCCGCGGCTCCTTGACCACGTTCACGCTGTCCATGATCTCGAGCCAAATCGATCGTTGACCCGATCGAGGTGTGCGTGCGAAGACGCCGCTAGATGTCTCGCCCGCTCGTCGTCGGAATCGCAGGTGGTACCGGCTCCGGGAAGACCACCGTGGCGCACAAGCTCGAAACCGCGATCCCTGACAATCGCTGCGTCCGGGTCGAGCACGATGCCTATTACCGTGCGCAGAACCACCTCTCGTTCGAAGAGCGCGCGGCGATCAATTACGACCATCCCTCGTCGCTCGAGAGCGATCTGCTCGTCGAGCACCTCCGTCGGTTGCGCTCGGGCGAAGGCGTCGATGTCCCGGTCTATGATTTCGCGCAACACAATCGCGCGAAGGAGACTCGCCGGGTCGAACCTTCGCCGGTGATCATCGTCGAAGGCATCCTGGTGTTCGTCGAAGCGGCGTTGCGCGAGCAGATGGACATCAAGATCTTCGTCGACACCGACGCCGATATCCGGCTGATGCGCCGGATCCGTCGCGACATCGAACAGCGCGGCCGCAGCTTCAATTCCGTGCGGGAGCAGTACTACGCGACCGTGCGGCCGATGCATATCGAGTACGTCGAGCCGAGCAAGCGGTGGGCGGACCTGATCGTTCCCGAGGGCGGCGATAATCACGTCGCGCTCGACGTGATCTTGGGCCGGCTCGGCCGCATCGCCTACGGCAATCTCTAGACGAGACCTCGAGATCGCGATGGGCGTGCGCCGCATCGGCGAGGGCGTAGGTGACGCGGTCGCCGAGCTTCACATTTGATACGGCGGAGCCGACGGCCTCGATGACTCCAGCGCCTTCACTGCCGTCGATGAAGTTCAAGCCGATCGCGTGGTGGCGCACGCGGGCACCTCCACGAGCTGGAGAACGTCAGGGCCAGCGTGAGTCTTGATCTCGATCGCGCGCATGCCGGCGACGCTAGCAGTAAGCTATGCGCGTGGAGACTATCGTCGTCACCGGCGGAGCCGGGTTCATCGGTTCGCACGTCGTCGACGCGCTGCTCGCGTCGGGCAAGCGCGTCGTCGTCCTCGATAATTTCTCGACCGGCAAGCGCGCGAACCTCGCCCGCTGGGCGAACCACGCCGCGCTCCACGTCGTGGTCTGCGATGTCGCGCACGGCATCTTCGCGGCCCTCGCGCCGATCACGACGGGCCACGGCCCGATCGCGCGCATCGTGCATCTCGCGGCGCAGGTCTCGGTCGTGCACTCGGTCCAGAACCCGCTCGTCGACATGTCGATCAACTACGGCGGCACCCTGCACGTGCTCGAGTACGCGCGCGCTCACGGGGTTCAAAAGGTCGCATTCGCGTCGTCGGCAGCCGTGTACGGCGATGTCGACACCATGCCCGTCGCCGAGGAGACATTGTGCCAGCCGATGTCACCCTACGGCATCGACAAGCTCGCCTCGGAATTTGCACTCGACTACTACGCGAGCGTGCATGGCGTCGCGACCTCGGCCCTGCGGTTCTTCAACGTCTACGGGCCGCGTCAGGATCCTTCTAGCCCCTACTCCGGCGTGATCTCGATCTTCGCGGATCGCGCGAACGCTGGGAAGCCGCTCACGATCTTTGGCGATGGCTCGCAGACGAGAGACTTCGTCTACGTCGGCGATGTCGTGCGTGCCCTCGTCGCCGCGGTCGGCAACGGCAACTCGCGCGCGATCGCGAATGTTGGCACCGGTGGTGAGATCAGCGTGCTCGAGCTGGCCAAGACGATCATCGAGTTGTGTGGCGCCCGCTCGACGATCGTGCACGCACCGGCGCGTGCTGGCGAGATCCTGAAGTCGCGTGCGAGGGTCGATCGCTTGCGCGACATGTTCAATGTGGTCGCGCAGACCACGCTCGTGGATGGTCTTCGGCAGACGATCGTGTGAGTTAGATCGTCTGGACCTTCTTGCCGGCCTTGACCCAGCCGGCGATGCCTTCCGGCATGACCTTCACGTTGCTGTAGCCCGCCGTGATCGCACGCTCCGCCGCCTGGTGAGAAGCGCTGCAGTGCGTGTTGCCGCAGTAGAACACCAGCTCCTTCGCCTTGTCCGAAGGCAGTTCGCTCAGCTTGTACTCGCCCGCGCTCGTGAGCAGCACCGCGCCGGGGACCACGCCCTCGTGCTTACGGGTGTCGATGCCGTTCGCGTCGACCGCTTGCGCGGTGCCGGTCGTGAGGTGCGCGTCGACGTCGTCCACGGTGATGAAGTTGAGCTTGGCGGCTTCGGTCTCGGTCTGCGAGACCTTGTCGGCCGAGGACTTCGAGCAACCGGCGCCGGCGGCGAGAACAGCAATCAGAAGGATGGTGCGCATGCGCCGAACCATAGCGCCGATGTACACCTGCGCCATGGCCGATAAACCGTGGATTTTTCGCACGTACGCGGGGCACTCCTCTGCGCGGGCGTCGAACGAACTGTACCGGCGAAATTTGGCGGCGGGGCAGACCGGCCTATCGATCGCGTTCGACCTGCCGACCCAGTGCGGTTACGACCCCGACCACCCGCTCGCGAAACCCGAGGTCGGCAAGGTCGGCGTGCCCATCGTCTCGCTCGACGACATGCACGTCTTGTTCGAGGGCATCCCGCTCGAGCAGATGAACACGTCGATGACGATCAACGGCACGGCGATGTGGTTGCTGGCGCTATACGTCGCGCTCGCGCGCGAGCGCGGCATACCGGAAGCGGGGCTACGCGGCACCACGCAGAACGACATCGTGAAGGAGTATTTAGCCCGCGGGACCTACATCTTCCCGCCCGAACCTTCGCTCGACCTGATCGCGGAGACCTACGAGTACTGCGTCGCGCACCTGCCGCAGTGGAACCCGTCCAACGTGTGCAGCTACCATTTGCAGGAAGCCGGCGCGACGCCAGTGCAGGAGCTCGCGTTCGCGCTCGCCGATGCGCTGGGCGTGCTCGATCGCGTCAAGCAACGTGGCCTCGTCGACGACGTAGCGTTCGGACAGTGCGTGGGCCGCGTCTCGTTCTTCGTGAACGCTGGCATGCGGTTCATCGAAGAGATGTGCAAGATGCGCGCGTTCGGTGCGATGTGGGACGCGCTATGTCGCGATCGCTATGGCGTGACCGACGCGAAGCTCCGCCAGTTTCGCTACGGCGTGCAGGTCAATTCGCTCGGCCTGACCGAGCAGCAACCCGAAAACAACGCGTGGCGCATCTTGATCGAAGCCCTCGGTGTGACGCTATCGAAGGATGCGCGCTGCCGCGCATTGCAACTGCCGACCTGGAACGAAGCGCTCTCGCTGCCGCGGCCATGGGATCAACAGTGGTCGCTGCGCCTGCAGCAGATCCTCGCGTTCGAGACCGACCTGCTCGAGTACGGCGACATCTTCACCGGCAACCCGGTGATCGAGAAGAAGGTCGCCTCGTTGATCCATGCGGCGACCGAAGAGCTCGCGAAGATCGACAAGATGGGCGGCATTCGCGGCGCGATCGAAAACGGCTACTGCAAGCAAGAGCTCGTGCGTTCGATGGCGGCACGCATGGGCCGGATCGAAGCGGGCGAGCAGGTCGTGATCGGGGTCAACAAGTTCACCAAAGGGCTGCCATCGCCGCTGGTCGGTGGGCATGACGGCGGCGTGTTCGAAGCGGATCCCCATGCCGGCGCCCACGCGCTGGCTTCGCTGGCTGCGACGCGAGCGAACCGCGATCCATCACGTGTGAAGGCTGCGCTCGGTGCGCTCGAGGCACTCGCGCGTGCGGGCAAGCCGGTCATGGAGGCCTCGATCGAGTGCGCCCTCGCGCGCGTCACCACGGGTGAGTGGGCAGGCACCTTGCGTGGCGTGTGGGGCGAGTACCGTGCGGAGACCGGGGTCGGCGGCGCGCACATCGCCGAGTCGAACGATGATTGGCAGAAGCTGCGCGCGAAGGTCGAAGCGCACGTCGCCGCGCATGGCCGGCGCCCGCGCCTCTTGGTTGGCAAGCCTGGCCTCGATGGCCACTCGAACGGCGCCGAGATCATCGCGGTTGCAGCGCGCGATGCGGGCTTCGAGGTGATCTACGCCGGGATCCGGCTCGAACCGGCCGCGATCGCGGCGGTCGCGGTCCAGGAGGCTGTCGACGTGATCGGCCTGTCGGTGCTGTCGGGCTCGCACGTGGAGCTCGCGGCGGCGGTCCTCGAGGAGCTGCGCAACCGGGGCGGGTCCAAGGTCGCGGTCGTCCTCGGAGGCACGGTCCCGACGCGTGACCACGAGACCCTCCAAAAGCTCGGGATTCGCCGGGTCTTCACCCCGAGCGACTTCAAGTTGGTCGACATCGTCGGGGAGCTGCTCACTCTCGTCGGTACTGACTGACCTGGACGCTGGACAGGGTAGGGGCTAACGCATAGATTTCGCTGCCCATGGGGATTGTTGATCTTTTTCGCCCCAAGTACCGCCACAGCGACGTCAAAGTTCGCGCCGAAGCAATTCGTGCGCTGACGGCGGACGACGCTGCCGTCCTTGTTCAAGTGGCCCGCACCGACCGTGACATCGGCATTCGCCGACTCGCGATCGAGAAGATCCACGAAGCCGATGTTCTTGCGGATATTGCCTCCGCAGAAACAGAACGCAGCCTGCGCGATTTCGCGGGCGAGCGTGCGGCCGAGCTCTGGCAGGACAACGCGTGTGGCGAGAACGCCGAGCTTGCCGGAACCGCCCTCAGCGGCATCATCAAGCTTGGCGATCAGCACGCGCTCGTCGAGGTCGCGGCCCACGCCTCGATCCCGGCGGTGCGCAAGCGCGCGTTCGGCGAGCTCCGGCACCCACGCGCGCTCGCGGAGCTCGCGAAGGGCGATGCACCGCAAGAGCAGCGCCTCGCGGCGGTGTCGCGCATCGACGATGGCGACGTGCTCCGCGCACTCGCGATCGATACGACGCAAAAGGAGGTCGGCCTCGCGGCGGTCGACAAGCTCGATGATCTCGATCGGCTCGAGAACGTCGCGCAAAAGGCGAAGAACAAAGCGGTCCGCCAGCGCGCTCGCAAGATCGCGACCGAGATGGCCGAGGCCGAGAAGCAGAAGGCCAAGCCCGTCGTCCCCGACGAGGTCAAGCGGTTGCGCGCCGAGCGCGCGCAGCTGATCCGCGAGATCGAAGCGCAGGCGGATAGCTTCGACTTCGATCGCGTCGCTCCGCTCGTCGACGCGACGATCGCGGCGTGGCGATTGATTCCGTCCGACAGCGACGGCCACGCCGAGGCGAACGAGCGCTTCACGCGTGCCGCAGAACGGTTCCGCAAGCGTCGCGACCTGCATCGATCGCAAGCGCGCTCGGTCGACGAGCTGCGTGCGGTCGAACGCGAAGCGACGCGCGAGCGCGAGCGCGAGCGTGCTGCGGCCGAGCGTGCCGCGGCGGCGCCGGTCGTGGCCGCGTCTCCGGCGGTCCCGGTGGTCCCGGCTATCGAAGATGAAGAGGCCAAGCGTGCGCGCGAGGCCGAAGCGCAAGCAAAGCGCGATGAAGCCGCGAATCGCCGTGCGAACGAAGAAGCGCGGCGTGCCGCCGATTCGGCGGATCGCGAAGCAAAGCGGCTCGAAGAGCTCGAGCGCGGCAAGACGATCGGCGTGAGCCTCGCGGCGCTCGTCGACGATCTCGACAAGCTCGAGACCAAGGATCCGCGCCAGATCGAACGCTCGCTGCAACAAGCGGCAAAGGCGTTCGATGCGATCGGTCGTGTTCCCGTCGAGACCCGCGCCGAGCTCTCGGATCGCTATACCGCAGCGCGCACCAGGTTGATGGCGCGCCTCAACGAATTTCAGGAGGCTGAAGACTGGGCGCGGTTCCAGAATGTGCCGAAGGCCGAGGCGTTGATCGCGGCCGCGAATTCGATGGCAGCCGAGGAGCCGTCGCAAGATCTCGCGAACCGGCTGCGCCAGCTCCAGGCACTCTGGAAGGAAGTCGGCCCGATGCCGCAGCGCCGCTCGAAGGAGCTGTGGGACACGTTCAAGGCCGGCTGCGATGCCGTCTACGACCGGGTCAAGGGCCTGCGCGCCGAGGAGACCGAGAAGCTCTCCGAGGTCATCAAGGTCAAGGAAGCCTTGATCGCCGAGGCCGAAGCTCTCGCGGATTCGACCGACTGGACCGCGACCGCGGCGGCTCTCAAGATCCTGCAAGCGCGCTGGAAGGACTCGGGTCACCTCCCGCGCAAGCAGGGCGACGAGCTGTGGAAGAAGTTCCGCGCGACCTGCGACAAGTTCTTCGAGCGGCGCAAGCCGATGCTCGAGGCGCGTGCGAACGAAGAAGGTCAGAACCTCGCGCGCAAGCACGAGCTGATCGCCCGCGCACACACGATCGCGGCGAAGGCTCCGGGCGACGGTGGCTGGGGCAAGGCGATCGGTCAGATCAAGGATCTCCAGGCCGAGTGGAAAGAGATCGGCTACGTGCCACGTCGCGAGGCCGATGCGGTGTGGGCCGCGTTCCGCGCAGCGTGTGATTCGCTGTTCACGAAGCGCGACGAATCGCGCGACGCCGAAGCGAACACGCATCGCGCCGAGCTCGATGCACTAAAGACCGAGATCGAAGCGATCACGGCGTCGCCGGATTCTTCCGAGCGCGTGACGCGCGCGATCGCGGTCCGCGCGAAGGTCCGCGAGATCGATGCGCGCGATCTATCGCCGGCGGTCGAAGCGATGGTGCGCGAGCTCCTCGTGTCGTCGGCCGGTTCGGTGAAAGGCACCGAGCTCGATAGCTCGGCGCTCAAGGTTCGCCGCGACAAGCTGATCGCGAAGGCGCAAGATCTGTTGCCGAAGGCGGCGCCTGCGTCGGCTCCGGTGCTCGATGTCGCGGCTCGGCTGAAGAACGCGATGCGGTCTAACGCGTTCGGCGATCTGCGCTTCAGCGGTCGCGATCCGATCGAAGTGATCGACGAGCTGCGTGCCCAGTGGGCCGACGCCGGCCCATTGCTCGACGATGCCGATCAGGCGCAGGCCGCGACGTTCGCGAGCGTGTGCAAGCAAGTCCTCGACGCAGCAGGTGCAGCGGCGAAGACCGATGACAACCAGCACGACGACGACCGCGGCCCGCAACGGGATGGCGAGCGTCGCCGCCGTCGCGAACGTCAGCCGGCAGAGCAGCCGACAAACTTGACCGCCGTGGTTGCGGTTGCTGCGCCGGCTCTTGTCGTCGCGGCGGCGCCTGTGGTCGTCGCGGACGACGTGCCGACCGCGCCGGCGAGGCTGCCGTTCGAGCCGCTGCCGCCTCCGCCCGTGCCCGCTCCGCCGCTCGTGGCAAAAGAGCCGCCGGCGCTCTCGGTCGTGCGAACCAAATCGGTCTCGCTGATGCCGGTGATGGACGACCTCGATACCGGGTGGGACGACGAGGATCCGACCGCCGACAAGAAGCCCGAGCCGCAGACCACGCCGTCGTCGTCCGAGATGGCCGGCGATGGTGCGACTGGCGGCGACGGTATCGACGAACCCGGCTGGGACTAAGAGTCGACTAGAGGCCGGCGTCGCCGGCGTCCCAGGTCTTGGCCGGGAACGTCAGCGTGCTCGCCGAGAGGTAGGGCACGAGCTCCGGCGTTGCCGCGCCGGTGCTCGCGCTGATCGTCATCGTGATGGTGTCGAAGTCGATCCGCGCCTTGTCGACCGCGATGATGTGCGCGTAGGTCGTCGTCTGCGCACAGTACAAAGTGTCCAGATGTGCATGGGTCTTGGTGCAGTGCACGACATCCAAAAGCCGCTCGGCCGTGTACGTCGTCGCGTTGATCACGATCTCGGCCTGACCGAAGTTGTCGTTCGGATGATCGATCGACTTCTCGTTCGCGCGCTTCAGGATCAGGTGATAGCCGTGCGGTGCTTCGGTCGTCGTGCGCGCGGGAATCGTGCAGGCGAGGTCATCACCTTGCGACGCGAAGCACAGCGTCGAGTTGTTCGCATCATCGACGATCGCGAGATAGCTGGAGCCGCTCAACGGCCCCGAGCTCGAGCCAGAAATGGTCGGGTAGGTCAGAGGCTCGCAGTCGATGTTGTCGCAATTGACGACCGAGAGTGCGGTGCTCGTCGGGATCCACATCTCCGCCGAGCTCTGAGCGCCGGTGCCGGTCGGTGCCGCCCCCTTGATCGTGATGTTGATCGGCTCCGCGGTCTGCTGCGCGATCATCGACGAGCTCACGATTGCACCGAAGCCGTCCAGGACCTTCGAGATCGGCGAATGCGCCTGTAGTGTCATGCCGAACAGCTCGCCCGCCACCGGCGCCGCAACATTCAACGGCGCCGACAGCGGATGATTCTCGAAGCAGCCGGTGTTCACCGTTTCGGTCCCCGAGGTATCGCGGAAGCGCGCATCGACGAACATCGTGCCGACGTCCGTGCCGAGTACCGCCATCGTCGGGCTGTCATCGCGGTGGAGCTCCATCGCGTACACGCCATCGGCAGCCGCGGTCATCGGCGTCCAATCGAGCAGCACGTGGTTATCTTCGGTGCGCACGCGATACGCGCTCGCGCTCGGATCGAGCGACGCCACGTCCGAGGTGACCTTGAACGCGACCGGGTTCGTGGTCACTTGCCGGCCGTACTTCGGGGCGGTCTTGTTGTCGAGGTACGCGTAGTGATAGACGGCGGGACAACCCGACGACAGATCGATCGCCGCGCCTGCGTGGGTGTGCACCGGTTCGCCGCTCGAGAAGTCGATCGTGTCGCCGCGCTCGTCCTTGACGTGGCCATAGAGCTGACCTGGCGGATGCGAGCCTGGAGGGTCGGTGATACCCGAGCCCGAGCCGGAGCCATCATCCGAACCGTCGCCAGGGTACGAGTAGGGAGTGGTCGCGCCGCAGCCGGTGGCGAGAAGGATCGAAACGAGGAGGGTTTTGTTGGTCATGCCGCTGCTATCGGCACGCACGTTCGGCGGTTGCGTGAGCCCGTAAGTGCTTGTGTGGTCGAGATTAATCGCTATCCTCGGCGCCGTGCTGACCTCTGACGATCTGTTCCTTTTCAACCAGGGGACGCACTACCGGCTCTATGACAAGCTCGGCGCGCACGTGGTCGAGGGCGGCACGCACTTCGCGGTCTGGGCACCGAACGCGCTCTCGGTCGCTGTGACCGGTGATTGGAACGGTTGGAACCCGAGCTCGCATCCGATGCAGCCGCTGGAGTCGAGCGGCATCTGGCAGCTCGTGATCCCGAATGTCGGCCACGGCACGCGCTACAAGTTCGCGATCACCGGGCCGGATGGTCAGCTGTTCGACAAAGCGGATCCATTCGCGGCGCGCGCCGAGCATGCACCGGCGACCGCCTCGATCGTGTGGAAGGCGCAGCACGCGTGGAGGGACGCCGAGTGGATGCAGACGCGGGGCATGCGCACCACGCGGAGCTCGCCGATCAGCATCTACGAAGTACATCTCGGCTCGTGGCGCCGCGATCACAATCAGGTGCTCGGCTATCGCGACCTCGGTACGCAGCTCGCGCAGCACTGCTCGGCGCTCGGCTTCACGCACGTCGAGCTGATGCCGGTGATGGAGCATCCATTCTACGGCTCGTGGGGCTATCAGGTCACCGGTTTCTTCGCACCGACCACGCGCTATGGCGCGCCGGATGACTTCATGGCGATGATCGACGAGCTCCACCACGCCGGCATCGGCGTGATCCTCGATTGGGTACCCGCGCACTTTCCAACCGATGCTCACGGCCTCGGTTTGTTCGACGGCACGGCGCTGTTCGAACACGCCGATCCGCGCCGCGGGTTTCATCCCGACTGGACGAGCTTTATCTTCAACTACGGCCGCCACGAGGTGCGCTCGTTCTTGATCAGCTCGGCTATCAGCTGGCTCGATCGCTACCACATCGACGGGCTGCGCGTGGATGGCGTCGCCTCGATGCTGTATCGCGACTACTCGCGCAAGGAAGGCGAGTGGGTGCCCAACGAGGACGGCTCGAACCACGATCGCGATGCGATCAGCTTCTTGCAGGCGCTCAACCTCGCGGTGTACGGAGCGTTCCCCGACGTCCAGACCATCGCCGAAGAATCGACGGCGTGGCATGGCGTCTCGCGGCCGCCCGAGCACGGCGGCCTCGGCTTCGGCTTCAAATGGGACCTCGGCTGGATGCACGACACGCTCGCACACCTCGAGCGCGAGCCGGTGCATCGCCAATTCCACTACGACGAGCTCACGTTCCGCGCGGTCTACGCGAACAGCGAGAACTACGTGATGCCGCTCTCGCACGACGAAGTAGTCCACGGCAAGGGCTCGGTCATCTCGAAGCTGCCTGGCGACCCCTGGCAGCAGTACGCGACGATGCGGTTGCTCTACGGCTATCAGTGGACCCTGCCGGGCAAGAAGCTCCTGTTCATGGGCGCCGAGCTCGGCGTGTGGAACGAGTGGAACCACGATCAAGAGCTCGACTGGGCGATCGGCTCGCATCCCGCTCACGCGGGCATCGCGAAGTGGCTCGGCGATCTGAACCGCGCGTATCGCAATCACCGATCGTTGCACGTCGGTGATTGCGACCCGGTCGGCTTTCAATGGCTGGTCAGCGATGATCGCGAGGGTGGCGTACTCGCGTACCTCCGCACCGGCGGCGAGGGCGATGCACCGATCTGCGTGGTCGCGAACTTCACGCCGGTCCCGCGCGATGGCTATCGCATCGGCGCCCCGAAGGCAGGGTTCTGGCGCGAGATCCTGTCGTCGGATGCGGAGGTCTACGGCGGCAGCGGCGTCGGCAATCGCGGGGGCATGCACACCGATGCTCGGGGCTGCCACGGGTTCGAGCAATCGCTGATCTTGACGGTGCCGCCGCTCGGGATCACGGTGTTCGTCGCGGAGTGAGTCACCTACGAGCTTCGCGAAGCGTCGCGCGCTGGACAAGGCCACGTGCCTCCAGGGATAGGCGCGCGTCGCGGTGGAGAGGGAAGTAACTACGGCGATGAGATCGCGACCTTCATCGAGAGGTATACTCGTGGGCGGTGAGCACCAAGTGGGTCTGCATTCACGGCCACTTCTATCAACCGCCACGTGAGAACCCGTGGCTCGAAGCGATCGAGCCGCAACCGAGCGCGCATCCATATCGCGACTGGAACGAGCGGATCACCGCCGAGTGTTACCGCCCGAACATGGCCGCCCGCGTGGTCGACAACGACAACCAGATCATCCGCATCGTCGACAACTACCAGCGGATGAGCTTCAACATCGGGCCGACTCTGATGTCGTGGCTCGAGCTCCACGCGCCAGATGTCCACACCGCGCTCGTCGAGGCCGACGCGGCGAGCCAGCTCAGGTTCTCCGGCCACGGCTCGGCGATGGCGCAGGCTTACAACCACATGATCATGCCGCTCGCGTCGCCGCGTGACAAGGTCACGCAGGTCCGCTGGGGTATCGCCGATTTTCGCCGGCGGTTCGGGCGCGCGCCCGAGGGGATGTGGCTGCCGGAGTGTGCGGTCGATACCGCGTCGCTCGAGGTGCTCGCGGCCGAAGGCATCTTGTTCACCGTGCTCGCACCGCATCAGGCCAAGGCGTGGCGCCCACCGGGTGGTGAGTGGCGGACCACGGCGGTCGATCCGGGCCGAGCGTACAAGTGCGCGCTGCCTTCAGGCCGCACGATCGATCTGTTCTTCTACGATGGCGGCGTCGCGCAAGCGGTCGCGTTCGAGCGGCTGCTCGCGGACGGTCACAAGATCATCGAGCGGATGACGAACCGCGCTCCCGCAGAAGGCGGCGAGCCGACGTTGTGTCACATCGCGACCGATGGCGAGACCTACGGCCATCATCATCGCTACGGTGACATGGCGCTCGCGTGGGCCCTCGCGCAAGTCGAAGCAGGTTGGCAGGGCACGCGGCTCACCAACTACGGCGAGTTCCGCGCGAAGGTACCGGCAACGTGGGAGTGCGAGCTCCTCGAGAATTCGTCGTGGAGCTGCATCCACGGCATCGAGCGCTGGCGCGAGGACTGCGGCTGTAACGGCGGTCGGCCAGGTTGGAATCAGAAGTGGCGACGGCCGCTGCGCGATGCGCTCGATTTTCTACGCGATCGAGTCGCGGCCGCGCTCGAGACTGCCGGCAATTTCTTGTTCAATGATCCGTGGGCCGCGCGTGATGCCTACATCGACGTGTTGCTCGGCGATCACAACGTGCGCGACCTGTTCCTCTCGCAGCACGCGAGCCACCCGCTGACGGCCGAGCAGCGAATCCGCGCGCTGTCGCTCATGGAGATGTCGCGCCACGCGATGCTCATGTACACGAGCTGCGGCTGGTTCTTCGACGAGCTCTCCGGCATCGAGACCGTGCAGTGCATGCAGTACGCGGCGCGTGTCGCCGAGCTCTTGGTCGAGATCGGTGGTCAGTCTGTCGAGCCCGAGCTCCTCGATCGTCTCGCGGCCGCGCATTCGAACCTCGCCAATGAAGGCGATGGCCGGAACGTCTGGGCGCAGCGCGTGTGCTCCGCGAAGATCGATCCCGAGAAGGTCGCGGCGCACATCGCCGTGCGCACGCTCGTCACGCCGACCGAGCATACGCACAACGTGCCGGGCTTCACGATCGAGGTCCTCGATGCGATCGAGCGGCGCTCGGGGCGTGCTCGCATGGTCGCGTCGACGGTGACGGTCAAGTTCGCGCTGACCGAAGCGGCCACCACGTGGTGCTTCGCGGGCCTGTATCTCGGCGAGCAGCACGTCACCGGGGGCGTGCGCCCTCCGCCGAGCGCGGCGGAATGGACCGCGATCTGTGAGGACCTCACCTCCTCGTTCAAGACCGCGGACGTGTTCGCCGCGCAGCGAGCAATCGATCGTCACTTCCCGGGCAGCCAGCTCTCGCTCGGAGCGTTGCTTCCAGGCCGGCGCGCGCGCGTGATCGCTGCGGTGCTCGGCGAGGCGTTGCACGATGCTGAGGATCGGCTGGGCGACGTGTACGACCAGCAAGCGCCACTGATCCGTTGGCTTGTCGCACGAGAGCTCCCGGTGCCCGAGGTGCTCCACGCGATCGCGGAGGGCACGCTGCGCCGGCGCGTGCTCGCGAACCTGCGCATCGAGAATGCGAGCTTCCAGGCCTTGCGCGATCAGCTGTTCGAGGCGCAGGAGGTCAAGGTCAGCCTCGACACGCCGGAGATCGCACTCGCGGCGAGCGAGGGCTTGCGCAGGTTGATCGAACGCGTCGCCGCTGGTGGGGAGATCGATCCGGTGGCGCTCGAGACTGTCGCTCGCGCGGCCGAGATCACGGCGCGCATGAAGAGCGTCGTCGATCTCTGGTTCGTGCAGAACGCGACGTGGAAGTTGCTCGCGCGCTTGCCGGAGCTGCGTGCAAAGGGAGGCCGCGCCGCGCAAGATCTCGAGGGCCTCGCGCGCGTGCTGCGGCTTGCTGTGCCTGAAGCTTGAATCCGATGATCGCGAGCAGTATCAACGTCGTCGTCGAGGGCAGGCCGATATGACACGCGAGCACACCGGCCGCGAATGGCGCGATTGCTCCGAAGCCGTTGTTGCGGGCAGTGACGGCGTGCTTTACCGGATGCGCCGCTGGAACGAATCGAGTAATCGCCGCGGTGCGCGACCGGCGCACTCCGCGACCCTGCCGGTAGCGACGATCTTCTGGAGACCGAGTAAACTCACCCCGCCATGGCAGCAGACCTCGCGCAGGACACAGCGGTACGCGCGGATCCGGACGTGCCCGGTCGCTATCACGTCACGTTGCCGACGCACTGGGATTTCGTCCTGCCGTCGGGCGGTGTCGCGATGACGTGTGCCTTGCGCGCCGCCGAGACCCATCTCGCGGAGCCGCCTCTGCGGTTTGCCTCTGCGACGACGATCTTTACCAACCCGATCAATTCGGGCGAGCTCATCGCAGATGTCCACGTGCTGCGGCGTGGCCGCGGTGCGACCCAGGTGCGCGTGGCGATGACCCACCGGAAGGCGCAGGCGAACGAGGACTCCGGGCTCGAGGTCCTCGCGACGTTCCTGCGTGACCGCAAAGGTCCGGAAGTCCAAGGCAGTGCGTTACCCGCGTGGGCCACTCCCTTCGCGACCTCGCAGCCAGTCGACGACGACCTCCCGCACAACCCGCACAAGCGGTTCGCGTTCTTCCAACAATTCGAATCCAAGCTCGCCGCCGGGACCGCGTTCTGGAGACCGGACTTCGTGGCGGGCCCGGCCCGGTTCGCGCGCTGGTTTCGCTATCGCACGCCGCAGCGTGACGCCGACGGCCAGCTCGACCGCCTCGCCCTGCCGCCGCTGATCGATACGATGCCGTCCGCACTCCATCGCGCGATCGGGCCGGGCGAGTTTCGCTTTTTCGCGCCGAGCCTCGACCTCACGACCTACGTAATCGACGACACCAAGCGCGAATGGCTGCTGTGCGCGACGACGCTGCGGCGCGCACACGCCGGATGGGCGATCGCGGATTGCGAAGTGTGGGACGACGAGGGCCGGTTCCTCGCGTACGGATCGCAGGCGATGTACATCCAGAACCTCGCCGGCGCGCTACCGGTGATCGACGCATCGAAGCGTGCTGATTAGAGCCAGCCGCGCTTCTTGAACAGATAGAGCTGGAATCCGACGCCGATCCCGAACGTGGCAATCAGCGCCCAGAATGCCCAATCGGCGTGCTGGAGCGGCACACCGCCGACGTTGACGCCGAGCAGCGAACACACGAAGCCGAGTGGCAGGAACACCGCGGTGATCAGCGACAGCACGTAGAGCCGCTGGTTCGTCGCTTCGGCCACGCGCGATGACAATTCCTCCTGAGTCACCGCGGCCCGATCGCGCGCGGCGTCGAGCTCTTCCACCGTGCGCGTCATCCGGTCAGCCGCTTCGTTGACGCGCGCGCGTTGCATGGCTACGAGCCAGGGCAGGCTGATCGTCACGAGCTTCGTGAGCGCCTCGCGCTGGGGTGCGATAAAGCGGCGCAGCTGGATCGCTCGGCGACGATGATCGGCGAGCCGGCCACGCATGTCCGCGCCGGTCTTGCGATCGACGACTTCGTCCTCGCACGCCGCGATCTCATCGCCGAGGCTATCGACGCGGGTGACCACGAGATCGAGCGTGTGCTCGACGAACTGCGCGGTGAAATCACCGGCGCTCGTCGGCCCGGTTCCCGCTGTGAGCTCGGCTACGATCGCTTGCAACGAGAGCGACGCGCGATGGCGCAGCGTCACGATCCGGCTCGGCTCGATGAAGCAACGCACCGAGATCATGTCCTCGGGCTCCGCACCCGCGTTGAGGTTGATGGCGCGCACGATCATCAGGAGGTGTTCTCCGTGAGCGGTCGCACGTGGGCGCGGATCCGGGTCGACGAGCGCCGCGAGGAACAGTGAATCGATCGCGGAGCGCTGTGCGAGCCACCGGGTGACGTCTACGAACGAGTAGTCGAGATTCAGCCACAGCACACCGTCCCCGGCCTGCCACGCCGCGATCGCGGTCCAGTCGGCGAGGATTCGAGCGCCCCCTTGGCCGTCGAGGACGAGCGCGTGGACAAGACCCGTGGACATCTTCGATCGATATTTTACGCTCACGAAGGGAATCGCTGGCTGTTCGCGCTCGCACTATGTTCGGCGCCATCCGCGATGGCCATGCCCGACGCGTGATCGACTTGCGTTACCCGACGAAGGACAACTTCACCAAAACCCAGCTCTATCCCGTCTTGCACGGCAAGCTTCGCCGTGCTGTCTCCGAGAAGCTCGCCAGGGCCGCGAAGCTCTCCACGTCGACGATCGCGCCTTCTAGGGTGACGTGGGGGCCGAGGCATGCCGACCGGCCGGTGTATCGATGATGTGGATGCGACAACTTCTCCGCTGTCCGACGAGCCGCTGTAGCATCCTAGCTGCGTGAGCGTTCCGCACTATCCGGTCAATGATTTCGGGCCTCTGATGAAGGGGCTCGTGATCGGCGGTGTTGGCATCGTCCACGTGTTTCTCGCGCAGTTCGCGATCGGCGGCGGCATGCTGCTGTGGTACTTCGAGCGGCGCGCGCAGCGTGGCGAACCCGATGCGCGCACGTTCGTCGATGGATTCTTCCCGGTGCTCGTGCTCGTCAGCTTCGTGCTGGGAGCTTTGACCGGAGTCGCTGTCTGGTTCACCACGATCCAGGTCGGGGCTCGCACGATCGGGCTGATGATCGACGAGTTCCACTGGTTGTGGGCGACCGAATGGGTGTGCTTCTCAGTCGAGGTCGTTGCGGGCTACACGTTCTACAAGATTGGCCATCGGCTCGATGCGAAGACCCGGCTGCGCTTGCTCGCGCTGTACGCCGTCGCGTCCTGGCTGAGCCTGTTCTTCATCAACGGCATCCTCAGCTGGCAGCTCACGCCGGGCAGCGAGCCGGGCAGCGTCTGGCACGGCTTCTTCAACGCGAGCTTCTGGCCGTCGCTGCTGTATCGCACGTGCGTCGCGATGGCGCTCGCCTCGCTCGCCGCATGCGTGGTGATCAACACGATGGGGCTCGATCGCGATGCACGTGCGGCCTTGATCAAGCGCGCCTCGCGGTTCGCGGCGCCGATCGCTGTCATGCCGCTGCTCGCCGGGTGGTACCTGTACGTGATTCCCGAGGACAGCCGGTCGTGGCTGCTCGGTGGTTCGGCACCGATGATGATGTTCGTCGGCATCGCGGCGGGCGCATCGTTCCTGATCGGCGGATACGCGATCGTGGCACTGATCATCAAGCGCGTGAATGTGAGCGGCGCCACGGCGACGCTGTTGCTCGCGCTCGCGTTCGGGGCGACAGGTGCAGGCGAGTTCGTGCGCGAAGGCGCGCGCAAGCCGTACACGGTGCGCGGCGTGCTGTATTCGAGCTCGATCGCACCCGACGAGGTCGCGGGCCTCCGCGCCACCGGGATCACCGCCGACGATCCGTATCCACTGCGCGACAACGCGCGCTATGCGAATGACCAGCTACGCCGCGGCGCGAAGGTCGAGCGCGCGCTCTGCGATGCGTGTCACACGGTGCACGGCAGCAATGCCCTCGTCGAGCTCACGCGCACGTGGACCGATGATCAGATGAGGTTGAACCTCGCGAAGCTCCAGCACACGAAGGCGTTCATGCCGCCGTTCGCGGGTAATGCCGAGGATGTCGAGGCGCTCGTCCAGCTGCTGCGCTGGGAGACCGCGAAGGCGCCAGCGACGTGGCCCACCACGATCGCGCCGCCCGAGATCTCGTCGTGGTTGACCGAAGCCGGGGTGAAGTGATGTGGCCGTTCGATCGAGACGTGGTGCTCACGCTCTATCTCGGCACACTCGCGCTCCACGCGGTGTTCATCGGCTATGTCGTGATCGGAAGTGCGTACGCCTTGATCAAGCCCTCCGATCCGGTCTCGGCCATCGTGCGCGATCGGCTGCCGTTCATGCTCGGCTGCGGCATCACGGCCGGCGTCGCGCCGCTGCTGTTCATCCAGCTCATGCACCAGCGCCGGTTTTATACGGCGAACCTCTTGCTCGGGCCGCGCTGGTTCGCGGTAGTGCCCGCGCTCGTCGTCGGATTCTACGCGCTCTACCTCGCGAAGGGGTCCGAGCGCTTTCGTCGCGCGGCGCTCGCCACGGCGCTCGCGTGCTTCGCGTTCGTGGCGTACTCGTGGAGCGAGCTCCACGAGCTCATGCAGGCCGAGCCGGTGTGGGCTACCTTTTACGCCGCGGGTCACCGGGTCTTCACGGCCGCGATGATCGCGCCGCGGTTCGCGATCGCGCTCGGGGCGATGGCGACGCTGTTCGCGGTCGTTGCCGCGTGGGCCTCCGACGAAGCGGGCCGCGCACGGATCGCGGTCGTCGCGGTGGCGGGGCGCGTCGTCGCGATGCTCGGTGCGGTGTGGCTGTGGAAGGTCGGTTTCTCGGTCAAGGGGCCGGCGGTCGCCTGGTTCTGCATCCTTGTCGCGGCGAGCGTGATCGACACCAGCGCGTGGCTTTTCGCGACGCGCCGAGCGACCGACCGCGTGCTGGCTGTCGCAACGGCAGGTGGCGCCGCGGCGTTGATCGCTGCAGCGGTAGTTCGCGAAGCACCGCGAATCGCCTTGATCGAGAGTCACCCGCAGGCCGCAGTCTCGGGCGGTGCGGTCGCGTTTTTGATCGCACTCGTGCTCGGCATCGCGGCGATCGCGTGGGTCGTGCGCCAGGTTCGAGCATAAGATGGCACTCCACTTCACGAGCTCGATCGATATCGATCATTCGCCCGAGCGCGTGTTCGCCTTGCTCGCCGATGTCGCGCGCACCCCGGAGTGGTTGTCGCGCTGCACCGCGGTCGAAGTGCTCGGTTCCGATCCGCTGACCGCAGGGACCTCGCTGCGCTTCACGTTCTTGCAGGGCAAGAAGCCGGGCGCGGTGACCGGCACGATCACTGCGTTCGAGCCCGCGAGCCGCATCGCTTTCCACTACGGCGACAAGCTGTTCGCGACCACCATCAATTTCTCGCTCGCGAGGACCGCGACCGGCACGCGGCTGGTCGAGACGCTCGACATCACCACGCACACGATCGCTGGCAAGCTACTACAGCCTTTGATCCGCAACATCCTCGCGAAGGCGCTCTACGCGGATCTCGAGAAGCTGCGGAAGCTGGTCTAGGCGCAAACGCGTTTGCGAGCTGCGCTAGGCTCTGTGACGATACGCTTCCCGACCCACCACGAAGCGCGCAGAGGACACGGGTTGCGAGGGCCGTGCGTACTCCGGGACTCCGTGATGGATCAGAAGTGCGTCCGCGCGGGCGCTAGGCGGGCAGGGCGACGGCGGTCGCGTTGAGCACGGCGGCGATCCGGACCGCGTCCTGGACCATCTCTTTATTGCCACCGTTCTCGCGCACCGATTTCTCGTGCGCGCGAACGCAGTTCGCGCAGCCCGTGATCGCCGACGCCGCGAGGCACGCGAGCTCGAAGTCGAGTTTGGGCACGCCCGGATTGCCGATGATCTGCATGCGCAAGCGTGCGGGGAGCGAGCTGTAGTCCTCGCCACCTTCGCTCATGAAGTGCACGAACCGGTAGTAGACGTTGTTCATGCCCATCACGACCGCGGCGCCGCGGCCGGCCGTGATCGCAGCCGGAAACTCTGCCGCGTCACCTTCGACCGCGTCGATCACGGTCTTCGATCGGGTCGCATTCGCACATGCGACCGCGATCAACCACGCCTGCGCGGGGGAGAGCACGGTCGACGAGGAGAGTACGCCGAGGTTGATTCGCTGATCCTTCGCGTAATCGGGGAGTCGCTCCTTGAGCTGGTCGAGGTGCGGCATGGGATCACGCGGCGGTCAGCGTGGTCTGGCCCTTTTGCCAGTTGCACGGGCACAGCTCGTCGGTCTGCAGGGCGTCGAGCACTCTAATGACCTCGGCGGGGTTTCGGCCAACGTTCAGGTCGTTAACCGACGCGAAGCGAATCACGCCTTGCGGATCGACGATGAAGGTCGCGCGCAGGGCGACGCCTTCCTTCTTATCGAGCACGCCGCACGCGCTCGCGAGCTCGCGCTTGAGATCCGAGACCATCGGGAATGGGAGGTCCTTGAGATCCGGGTGCGAGTTTCGCCACGCGAGGTGGACATATTCGTTATCGATCGAGACTCCGAGGACCTGCGCATCGCGGTCCGCGAAATCGCGGTTGAGCTTGCCGAACGCCGCGATCTCGGTCGGGCAGACGAACGTGAAGTCCTTGGGCCAGAAGAACACGACCTTCCATTTGCCCTCGTAACTCTTGTCGGTCAGCTGGGTGAACTGCTTGTCCTTGTCGGACGAAATGACGGCGGTCGCCTGGTAGGCGGGGAATTGATCTCCAACAGTAAGCATCGGTGACTCCTTGGTCGCCTCACTATGGCCGACCGCGTTATATAGGTCCAATTGATGAAACGTATGAATGTGATAGTCTGTAACTATCATGGACCGGCCTTCGATTCGCCAGCTCGAGAGCCTCGTCGCGGTCGCGGAGCTCAAGAGCTTTCGCAAGGCGGCCACCTCGCTCGGCATCTCGCAGCCCGCACTCTCGGCCTCGGTGCAAGGCGCCGAGAAGCTGCTCGGGCTGCAAGTGTTCGAGCGCGACCGGCGCTCGGTCCTCGTGACCTCGGCCGGCGAGGAGGTCGTAACCCGCGCGCGAATTGCCCTCGAGCACGTCGATGCGGTCGCGGATGCGGCGCGTCGTCGGGGCGAGCCGCTCGTCGGGCAGATGCGACTCGGCGTGATCCCCACGATTGCTCCGTACTGGTTGCCTTCGCTACTCCCGGGTGTCCGCAAGCGCTATCCGCGCCTCGAGCTCGTGCTGCGCGAAGATCAGACCGGGCGGCTGCTCGCGCAGCTCGATGCGGGCCAGCTCGATGCCGCGCTCCTCGCCCTGCCGGTGCCAGGCGATTTCACGACCGCGACGATTGGGTTCGAGAATTTTCTCGTCGCCGCACCACGCGGTGCCGCGATCCTTGCGAAGCATCACGGCCGTTTGAGCGAGAAGGATCTCGACGACCAGATCGTGTTGCTACTCGAGGATGGGCACTGCTTGCGCGAGCAAGCGCTCGCCGTGTGCGAGCGTAGCGGTGCGATCGAGCAGGTGTCGTTGCGGGCGACGAGCCTGCCGACGCTGGTCCAGATGGTCGCCGGTGGGCTCGGGATCACGCTCTTGCCCGAAGCCGCGGTCGGCGCGCTGATTCAGCCCCGTGGTCCGGTCCAGGTCGTCAAGCTCGATCGGCCACAACCGGGCCGTACGGTCGGTCTCGCGTGGCGAACGTCGTCGGGGCGATTGCGCGAGTTCAAGCTGCTCGCCGAGGTAATGAGGGAAGAAACCGAGAAAATGCTAACGAAGCTGCGCAGCTGACGGCGAGTAACTTGCACGACCTGCTCGCATCTAATGACCATGGAAACGATCCGGCTGGTCAAGCCGACGGCCCCGCCAGTGAAGCCTACAATCGTCATTGCGGGTGCGACCGGGTTCATCGGTCACGCTGTGGCAGCGCGGCTCGCTGGGCGGTTCGACGTCACCGGGCTGACCCGCGGTCGAACCGAGGCGAAGGGTGCATGGGACCGGCTCGTCACCTGCGACCTGTTCTCGCTCAAGGAGGTCGAGACCGCGTTCACGGGCGCGCGCTATGTCGCGTACCTCGTCCACTCGATGCTGCCGTCCGCGCGGCTGGTCCAGGGCTCGTTCCAGGATCTCGACTTGATCTGCGCCGACAACGTCGGGCGCGCCGCGGCGAAGTGCGGGGTCGAGCAGATCGTCTATCTCGGTGGGCTTATCCCGGCCGATGATCGCGAGCTCTCCGAACATCTCAAGAGCCGCCGGGAGGTCGAGCTAGCACTCGGCGCGCACGGAGTGCCGGTCACGACGCTGCGCGCAGGAATGGTGATCGGACCGCGTGGTTCGTCGTTCGAGATGATGACGCGACTCGTGAAGCGGTTGCCGGCGATGATCTTGCCGAGCTGGACCGAACGCCAATGCCAACCGATCGACCTCGGCACCGTCGCGGCGCTCGTGGATACCGTCACCGGCGTGCCAGAGCACTACAACCAGACCTACGATATCGGTGGCCCGGATGTCTTGCGCTATCGCGAGATGCTCGATGTCGTCGCGATCGAGAAGGGCGTCAATCGCCGGCAGATCCGCGTGCCGTTCGTGAGCCCCGGTATCTCGCGCTTGTGGGTCTCGATGATCACCGGTGCGCCACCGTCGCTCGTCAAGCCGCTGATCGAGAGTCTGCATCACGACATGGTGTGCGGCGATCGCCGGCTCCAAGAAGCGGTAGGGCTCCCCGGCCTCGCATTTCGCGAGGCCGTGCACGCGAGCATCGCGGTGGCAGATGCGACCGACGGTAAGAAGCCGCAGGCGTACAAGCCCGCTCCCGCCGCGCCGCTGACCGGCGTGCGCTCGGTCCAGCGGGTCCCGCTACCCGCAGGGCGAGATGCCGAGTGGGCGGCGCACGAGTACATGCGGTGGCTGCCGCACGGCGCCTGGCCGATGCGCGTCGAGGTCGACGACGACCATCACCTCACCCGATTCTATTTACGCCCGTTCAAAGCTGCCTTGCTCGAGCTCGACTTCGCGCGCGATCGCAGCGCGAAAGATCGTCAGCTGTTCTACGTTACCGGCGGTCGGCTTGCGGCCAAGCAGAGCAAGGGCCGGCTCGAGTTTCGCGTCACCCCGGATGGCGAGCACCTGCTGACCGCGATCCACGACTTCGCACCGAGCCTGCCGTGGTCGATCTATCGCTACTCGCAGGCCCTCGTGCACCGCTTCGTGATGTGGAGGTTCGGTCGCCACCTCGCGCGTGTGCCCGCTATCGCGGAGCCAGTGCAGCCAGCGGAATCGATGCAACAAGCGTCGCCGCCGTCGGCCTCGTCGGTGTCGTCGAGGTCTTGAACCAGGACAGGTCCACGGGGACCGTGTGGTCGTGGCCGAGCGCGTCGACAAAGCTCGTGACCAGCCCGTCGACGATCTTGTTCGCGGTCGCTGCGTCCTTTGCCTCGACCCGGATCGTGAACGTCCAGGTGGTCGGGGAGGTCTCCATCCAGCCGACGAGGGTCTTGGCTTCGAGCTGCGGCAGACCACTCGAGGCAGCCCAGCCGACGGCGTCGGCCGGGACCAGATGCAGGAGATCGACGATCGTCGCCGACAGTCCGCCTGCGTCGCTAGCGGCGCCGATGACCGCGGTGTCGCCCCTCATCACGAGCGGCAGATCGGGCGCAAACAGCGCGAGACATTCGCGAAGGTCAACCTCGGCGACCCCGGTCACGTAGCCACGCCAGTTATCGCCAGTCTGCGCGACGACGCCGAGCCTCGCGGTGCGCACGGCCGAGCGCATCACGGCCGGCGTGGCAGGCAAGAGGCTCGCGAGCAGCTCGCGGTCGAGCTTGGTCAAATCGAGCGCGAGCCCGAAGCCGAAGTTGCCAAGCTGCGCGGCAAGCTCGTTCGAGACCACGGGCAGCTGCTGGTGCACCACTCGTGCGGGCGGTGCGGCTGCCGGTGCCTCGGTCTTCTGATTACACGCGATCAGGGCGAGCGCGAGGACGGCAGCGCGAAGCATCACCGCCGATCGTACTAGCGTTCGACGTGAACGTACATGCGTAGACCGAGTGGCAACGGCTCGCCCGGCGCACCATCGAACCGACCAACCACCTCGAGCACGCGGGTATCGACCTTCGCGCGCGGGTCATCGTCTCGCACGGTCTTGCGACCGAGCTCGCGGGTGATCCGGGTGACATGAATCGGGAATTTCTCGTCGCCATACGCATCGGCGGTCGCGTACGCCGCCTTGCCGAGCTTGATCGCGGCGACATCTGCTTCGTCGATCTCGGCGCGGAGCTCGAGGACCGAGAGGTCGGCGACCGAGATCACGGGGAGCGGCGTGAGCGTCCCGACGAGCGTGCCCACCTCCACGAGCCGGCGGAGCACCACCCCATCGTGCGGTGCCTTCAACAGCGTCTGATCGAGCGTGACCTGGGTTGCCACGAGGTCCGCGGTCGCTGCTTCGACGGCCGCGTTCGCTTCGGCAACTTGCTCGATCCGGGTGCCGTGCGCGAGCGACTGGTAGCGTGCGCTCGCGGCCGCGGCGGTCGCGGTCGATACCCGTGCCGCGGCGCTGTCGGTATCGACCGACGAGCTCGCGATCGCACCGACCTGACCGAGCTTCTCGCTCCGGGACTGCTCGGCGCTGCGATGATCGGCCTCGGCAGAGGCTGCCAGTGCCTCGGCGCGCGCCGCATCGAGGTCCTCGCGACGTGGACCTCGGCGCGCCAGATCGTAGCGAGCCTTCGCCTGCGCGAGGGCCGCTTCGGCGCCGGCAACGCGGGCCTTCGCGAGCCGATCGTCGAGGTGCGCGACGACCTGGCCGGCCTTCACCGCGTCGCCTTCATCGACATCGATCGCGACGATCCGACCATTCGTCTCGAAGGCCAGTGCGACAGGATCGCGGAGCGGTTCGACGCGCGCGGGCGCGACGATCACGGCGGGCTTGCCTGGCTCGGTGTTTGCGGACGCCACCGTGGGATGGTGGCCGATCGCGATCCAACCACCCGCGATCGCTACGGGCAGGGCGAGGACGAGGAACTTCTTGCTGTTCATACGTGCTCCTTCGCAGAATCGATGGCAGAGATCAGACCGTCCTCGACGCGGACGACGCGGTCGGCAAAGCGCTCGAGGCGGTGGTCGTGAGTGACCACGACCACCGCCCGGCCGTGCACGCTCGCGAGCTCGCGCAACAGGTCCATCACGGACAGGGCGGTCTTGGTATCGAGGGCCGCGGTGGGCTCGTCACCGATGATGATCGGCGGATTGCCACCGAGCGCCCGCGCGATCGCGACGCGTTGCTTCTGGCCGCCCGAGAGATCCGCGGGCAGATGATGGAGGCGCGGTCCGAGACCGACGAGCTCGAGCAAGCGCTTCGCTTCACCTCGCGGATCCTTGCGGCTCGGATCCTTCATCTGGATCGCGATCGCCACGTTCTCGAGCGCGGTCAGCGCGGGGAACAGGTTGAAGCCCTGGAACACGAATCCGAAGTTGCGTGCGCGTAGCGGTGGGAGGTCGCGCTCGCCGAGGCCGGCGACGTTCTTGCCTTCGAGCCAGACCTCGCCCGAGGTCGGCTCGAGGAGCAGCCCGAGGATCGAGATCAGCGTGGTCTTGCCCGAACCGGAGGGGCCTTCGATCAGCGTCACCTCGCCGGCGCGAACATCGAGCGAGGCATTGGCGAGCGCGGCGACGGCGGTCTCGCCGCTGCCGTAGATCTTGCCGATGCCGACCAGGCGAGCGAGCACGGGCGCGGCGCCGAGGGTCCCGAGCGTGACGTTGTCGGAGAATGCGAGGGCGGTGTCCATGATGGTTAACCTTTGAAGACCGAAGCGGGATCGAGCCGGAGGACCTTGACGATCGAGAGCAGAGAGGCGAACGAGCACATCAGGATCGTGATGATCAGCGTCGCGACGTAGAGCCCGGGGAACAGCGCGACCGAGAGGTTCGCGTGCGCCATCGCCCATTGCATCACCACCGCGAGGCCGCTGCCGATCACGAAGCCGAGCGCGGCCGAGATCATGGCTTGCGATAGGATCACGCGAACGACCATCGAGTTCTTCGCGCCCATCGCTTTGAGCGTGCCGTACTCGCGGATGTACTGGAGCGTGCCGCTATAGAGGATCTGGCCGACGACGACGAAGCCGACGATGATGCCGAGCACCGCGGTCGTGAAGAACCCGGCGCCGACACCCGTACGCGTCGACCAGTACGTGCGCGTGCGTTGCGACATCTCGCTCGTGCTGAACGCGGCAAGGTGGGGGAGCGCGTTGATGGTCCGCTTCACCTGCTCGATCATGCCGGGCGCGGTCTTGACGAGCACGTACGTCACCGCGTCGTCACCGAGCCCACGCAGGTAGCTGCGCGCCGAACGCAGATCGGTGAACACGATCGGCGAGGTGGTAAACGACCGGATGCCGCTCGTCATCGCGACCACCTGCGCGTGTACGCCACTGATCTCGGTCTGGGTGCCGACCCGATCGATCTGGAGCTTCGCGTACTCGGTCTTATCGATCACGATCGCGCCGGCCTCGGTCAAGCGCTGCGCATCACCCGCGACCACGTTCCACGGAGCGAGCAGGGGCTGGATCCCGGCACGAACACTCTCGATGCCGACGATCTGCACGCCAAGGTCGCCGCCGGTCGGGAGCTTGGCCTGCGCGAAGTTGATCAGCACCCGCTCGGCGCGCTCCACGCCGGGCACCGAAGCGATCTTGTAGTACGCGCGCTCGTCGAACGGCGACGCGAACTCGAACGACTCGCTACCTGCCTTGCCGACCCAGATATCGGCGCTGCTCGCATCGATCACGGCCGACGCGGTGTCCATGAAGCCGAAGTACAAGCCGACCTGGACCAGGACGAGCATCACGGAGACCGACACCCCTGCGATCGCCACCCCGAAGCGCAGTCGGTCGTGCAAGAGCAGCTTGCGCGCGAGAGTCCACATGTCAGCGCTCTACAGCACGGCGCGTACCAGCAGCTATCTGAGTGGTTGCAGGCACTTGCGTGGTCCATCGCGGGCCGGAGCGGTAACGACTCGTTACGCGCGGCAAGGGACGTTACGTGCTGCCAGGGCTGCGCGACGCTCGAAGAAGTCGTGAAGGGCGCCGCGCCGGCGTTCGAGAAGGCGTGTCAGGCCGTGACGATCAGCGGCGAAGACTGAGGCAACAGCACCGTGAAGGTGGAGCCACCACCGTGGGTCGAGCGGACCTGGATATCGCCACCGTGGGCGCGGACGACCTTGTGACAGATCGCGAGGCCGAGTCCCGTGCCATCGGGCCGGGTGGTGAAGAACGGCTCGAAGATGCGAGGCAGATCGTCGGCGCCGATGCCGCGACCGTGATCCTCGACCTCGATGGCGATGCGTGCATCGGCGGTCTTCGCGCGCACGGTGACCCGCGCGCCGCGGCTCGACGCATCCGCCGCATTGTCGACGAGGTTCATCAGGACCTGGCGCAAGCGTTGTGGATCGCCTTGCACGGTAGGTAGCGCCGCGCTCGGCTCGTAGTGGAGCGCGAGGCCCTTCTCGGAGAAGACCTGCACGAGGCCGCGCGTCGTGCTCTCGAGCAACTCGCCGACATCGATGATCTGCGCGACGAGCTTCACTGGCTTGGCGAAATCGAGGATCTCGGCGACCGACCGATCAAGTCGGCCGAGCTCCTCGAGCGCGATGTCGAGGTGCTCGCGATCGTCGTCGGGCAGCGCGAGCTTCTGGCGCAGGATCTGGACGTTGAGCGAGATGCTCGTGAGCGGCGTGCGGATATCGTGCGCGATCGCGGCCGCGAACTCACCGAGCGCCGCGAGCCGGCGCGCATATTCGAGCTCGCTGACCGCGGCGTGGCGCTCGACCGCGATCGCGACGCGCGCCGCGAGGTCGCGCGTGACGACGTATGTATCGCGATCGATGGTCGCGGTGGTCTCGCCGGTGCCTGTCGCGTTCGCGATCGTGAACGCGCCGACGAGCGCTCCGTCGCCACCGATCGCGGGCACCACGAAGCGCGCGTCGCCTGGTTGGGCCGGCTCCACCGGATCGCCGGAGCGCAGCTGTTCGGCGAGCTCCGGCGAGAGCTGAGCGAAAGGCACCCAGCGCACGACCGCACCATCGCTCATCGCGGTGATGCGGCGAAGCGCCTCGGCGATCGCGCTGGTCGGTTCGCTCGCGAGCGGCTCGTCCTGCACGGCGAGGCGACGTGCGCGCCGCTCGTCGAGGTTCGAGATCACGGACTTCTCGATGCGCGGATACAGCGCCCGCCCGATGCCGTACAGCGCGAGGGGAACGAACGTCGCACCGGCGAGCATCGCCTCTTGCAAGTTGCCGGGCTCGGTCCAGCGCAAGATCCCGACGACGCCGAACACGCCACCGAGTGCGATGCCAAAGCCGATCGTCGCGATCGTGACGACCTCGGCGGCCGTCGAGCGGAGCGAGAACAGATCGCTGCGCAGCATCGCGGTGCCGATCACGAAGAAACTGACGAGCGTCGCGAACGTGGTCTCGGCCCACACCGCCGCTTCGAAGATGTGCAGGAGCGGGCCGAAGAAGTACGCCGAAAATCCGAACAGCCAGCGAAAGCCAAGCGCGATGATCACGATCCGCGCGGGGGCCTCCGCGGTGCGGGCTAGCGTACGGACGCCGAGCACCATGATCAGGATCGTGAGCGGCAGGAAGAACGTGAACTCGGCATCGAGATAGTCGAGCCGGTCGATGCTCGGGTGATCGATGACCCGAAAGACCGCGAACAGCGCCCACGCCCAGAGTCCGAGCCGCCACTTCCATGCCATCGCGGGACGGCGTGGAAAGCTCACGATGAACTCGACCGAGACGAGGGCGAGGGCGATGGTCCCGAACGCACATGGAATCGTCGACGTCGCGTCGGCGACGCTCTCGCCCGAGAGCGCGTTGACGCCGCGCCACATCGTCATGCTCGCATCGAGGGCCGCGAGAGCACCGAATACGAGGTTATCTCGTCGATGGGGAGCCGCGCGGATCACGAGGCCCGCGTACGCCGCACCGATCGCGGCGATCATCAGCGCGATCGCGCCGCCGATCACGCGTCGTCCTTCTTGTCGGATCGCAGGCCATACTCCTCGATCTTGCGATCGAGCGTGGGCCGGCTGATATCGAGGACCGCGCACGCGCGGCGCTTGTTCCCATCGGTGCTCGCGAGCACCCGGATGATGTGGCGCCGCTCGAGCTCGCGCAGGGTGCCCAGCCCGTGCGGGGCGTGGGTCTCGTGGGTCTCGTGGGTTTCGTGGGTCTCGTGGGTCTCGTGGGTCTCGTGGGTCCCGTTCGGCGTCGTGGTCGAAGGATGGACCTGACCGAGGTGGAGCAACGTCTCGTCGAGGACATCGGTCTTCGCGAGCACCACCGCACGGGTGAGCGTGTTCTCGAGCTCCCGCACGTTGCCGGGCCACGCGTACGCCGTCAGCCGTGCGAGCGCCGCGGGCGTGACGTAGCGGATCGGCTTCGCGAGATCGGTCGCGATCTTCGCGAGCAGGCCTTCGACGAGCACACCGATATCACCTGCTCGATCGCGGAGCGACGGGACGTGGATCTCGACCACGCGCAGGCGGTAGTAGAGGTCCTCGCGAAACGTGCCCTTCGCGACCATCTGACCGAGGTCGCGGTGGCTCGCGGCGATCACGCGGGCCTCGAGCGAGTGCGACCGCGCATCGCCGACGCGCTCGAACGTGCGCTCCTGCAGCACGCGCAGCAGCTTGGCCTGGAGCTCGAGTGGAATCTCCGCGATCTCGTCGAGGAACAGCGTACCCTTGCCCGCCATCTCGAACCGGCCCGGGCGATCCGCGATCGCGCCCGTGAATGCACCCTTGACGTGACCGAACAGCTCGCTCTCGAGTACCCCAGACGCGAGCGCCGTGCAGCTCACCGCGACGAACGGACGATCCTCCTGGAACGAGGCATTGTGAACGGCGCGCGCGACCAGCTCCTTGCCGGTGCCCGACTCGCCCGAGATCAACACCGGTGCGCGCGTGGTCGAGACCGAACCGATCTGCTTCCAGATGTCGCGGATCGCCGAGCTCTTGCCGAGGATCTCGCCCGCGTTCGTGTCGCGCGTCGCGAGCTCGACCAGCTGTGCGCGTGATTCCCGGCTCGCGAGCGCGGCGCGGACCACGGCGCGCAAGCGATCGATATCGATCGGCTTGACGAGGTACTCGTACGCGCCGAGCTGGATCGCCTTGACGGTCGATTGCATGTCGTCGCGCGCGGTCACGACCACGACGGTTGGCCGGAGAGGGTGGTCGGTGAGCGCCGCGAGCACGTCGAAGCCCGATCCGCCCGGGAGTCCGAGATCGAGCAGCATGAGATCGGGACCGGTCGCGGCCGCGATCGCGCCGGGTGCATCCTGGGCGGTCGTGACCTCGTAGCCCTCGCCGATCAGGAACTTCTCGAGCGTCCGCCGGATCGATCGGTCGTCGTCGACGATCAGGATGCGAGCCACCTGCACGAGAGTTCCACGCCTCGTGCCAGCGCAACCAATCGAGATCGCGAGAACTGCAGGCCGCGGTAGTAACGAGACGTTACGCCCAGTGGTCTCGCTTGGTTACACTCCTATTTGACAGTGTTATATGACAGTGTTAGATTGAGGTCGTGGACGTCTCGTGGACCCTCGGCGACCTGGTCGCGCAAGCGGCCGCTGCGATCGCGTCACTGCCGGCGCCGGCGAACGGACAGATCCGCGCCGTCCCGGACGAACGCACGATTCGCTACTACGGCACGATCGGGTTGCTCGATCGGCCGAGCGCGATGCGCGGCCGCACCGCGCTCTACGATCGCAAACACCTCGCGCAAGTCGTCGCGATCAAACGGCTGCAGACCGCCGGTCGCAGCCTCGCCGAGATCCAGGCGCTGTGGCGAACGCTCGATGATCAGAGCCTGTCGCGGATGGCGGGCATCGAGATCAAGGGCAGGGGCGTGCGTCCAGAATTCTGGAAGCAGACGCCGGCGCCCGGCCCGGCATCCCGACCGCTCGGCCGCGATGCGGAGCTGCGGATCGACCTCACCCCGGGCGTCTCGCTCTCGATCGCACTCACCGGCGATCCCGCACTTTCAGCCGCTGATCTCCGCGCACTTCGCGCGGCGGCAGCCCCGCTCGTCGCCGAGCTTGCACGTCGCGGCCTCACCGCGCAAACCCAGGAGACTCCATGATCACGCCGATCGCTGCACTGATGACGGACGAGGAGGTGGCCGCTTTCGGTCGCCGGGTCGACACGACGCAGAACGGGTTCGGGGCGCTCGAGTGTTCGCGCGGCCTGCTGCCCCTGACCGCGATGCAGCTCGATGCGCGCGTGCGCGGCGTGATGGCGGCGATCGATCTGGCGCAGACCTTCGTCAACACGACCGGGAGTGTGATCGAGGCGACGTACATCTTTCCGCTGCCGGATCGCATGGCGGTCCATCGCTTTCGAATGGAGGTCGCGGGGCGCACGATCGAGGGCGTGATCGACGAGCGCGGCGCGGCCCGCCAGCACTACGACGAAGCGATCGCGGCTGGTCATCGCGCCGCGATCACCGAGGAAGAGCGCGCCGGCGTTTTCACGCTGCGCGTCGGAAATCTGATGCCCGGTGAGGTCGCGACCGTGCGGCTCTCGCTCGTCGGACCGCTCCCTGTCGACGACGGCGAGATTACGTTTCGGTTCCCGCTCGTGGTCTCACCGCGCTACATGCCGGGCGCGAGGCTCGAGGGCGCAGCAGCCGGTCTCGGTACTGCGCACGATACGGATGCGGTGCCCGATGCATCGCGGATCTCGCCGCCCGTGATGTTGCCCGGCATGTCGAACCCCGTGCGCCTCGCGATCCGTGTCGCGATCGAGGATGCGGGGCTGCGCGAGCTCGCGTCGAGCCTGCACGCCGTGACCACGACCGTGGCCGATGCCCAGGTGATCGAGCTCCAGCCCGGGGCGTGGCTCGATCGCGACTTCATCCTGCGCTGGCGCAACGATGCCGAGACCCTCGCCTCGAGCCTCGTGTGCAGCGACGACGCCGACGGCCTCGCGGGCACGTTCATGCTCACGCTCGTGCCCCCGAGCACGACGACGGTCGCTGCGAAGCCGCGTGACGTCGTGTTCGTGATCGATCGCTCGGGCAGCATGGAAGGCTGGAAGATGGTCGCCGCCCGACGAGCGGTCGGTCGGATGATCGATTCGCTCACCTCGCGCGACACGTTCTGCGTGCTCGCGTTCGACAACACCGTCGAAGCGATTCCCTCAACCGGGCTCGCGCTCGCGACGGATCGCGAACGGTTTCGCGCGGTCGAGGCGCTCGCGAAGATCGATGCACGTGGCGGCACCGAGATGACCGAGCCACTCGTGCGTGCGCTCGACATGCTCGGCGGTGGCGACACCAACCGCAAAGAGGATCGCGAGCGCATCGTCATGTTCGTCACCGACGGTCAGGTGGGCAACGAAGATGGGCTGCTCCACGAGCTCGCGCCGCGGCTGCGTAACGCGCGGATGTTCACGCTCGGGGTCGACCAGGCGGTCAACGCGGCGTTCTTGCGCCGGCTCGCCGCCGCCGGCGGTGGGCTGTGCGAGCTCGTCGAGAGCGAGGACCGGCTCGATGCGGTGATGGCGAAGATCCATCGCCGGATCGCCACGCCGATCGCGACCGAGCTCGAGCTCCGCGCGAAGGGGTTCGAGCCCCACCTGGAGATCGACGAGGTACTGCTGTCTCCGATGACGACGCGCGGCAAGCTCCCCGACGTCTATGCTGGTGCACCGGTCGTGGTGCTCGGGCGCTATCGCGGTCGCGCGTCGCAGTTCGCGACGATTGAATTCTCGGGCTCGAGCTTCGGTGAGCCCTTCCGCACCGTCGTCGCGAAGCGCGCCGCCCCATCGGATCTCGGGGTCGCGGCAACCACCGACCTGGCCGCGAGCTGGGCACGTGCGCGGATCCGCGATCTCGAGGATCGTTATGCCGCGGGGGCCAAGGAGCTCGAGGCGCAGATCGTCGCGACCTCGAAGCAGTACGCCGTGTTGTCGCGGTTCACCGCGTTCCTCGCGATCGATCGGTCGGAGGTCGTGAGCTCGGGCGGGACGCTCCACCAGATCGTGCAGCCCGTCGCGCGCGGCGAGCTGCGCGAGTCCAAGCGCATGCGTGGGGCGCCCGGTGGCGGTGGGTCGGTGGGCGGACCTACGGCGATGCCGAGCGGGATTCCGATGCCCGCGCCAGCGTCCCCGATGGGCGCTCCGCCGCCGATGACGTTGCACTCGTCACGCGCGGCATCGGTCACCCGATCGAGCATGTACGCATCGCCTCCTCCGCAGTCCACGCCGATGGCCTCCGGACCGCGAGCGGCGGTCACGCCGGTGGCCGGCCCGTTGGATAAGATCGAAGCGAGCGTGTATCTCGCGAGCCTTGCCGAGCTCGCACGCGAGCTGGGCGCGCTGTCCTCGGCCGGACCGCGCGCCCCTGCGATGGCGTTGAAGTTGCTCCGCCAACGCTTGCAACAGTGGCTCGAAGATCTCGAATCTGTCGGTGGCCACGAGGCGCTCGTCGCGGCGGTCGCGAGCGAGCTGCACCGGCTGACGATCGACACTCGTGCAGAGGTCGCAGCCGAGCTCGTGAAGCTCGCGATAGGTGCGGTGCCTCCGAAGCCGCCCGGACGAGCGTTCTGGAAGTGAGGAGGCTCGGGCTCGTCGCGCTCGCGCAGTTCCGCGCGAACCCGATGTTTGTCGAGCGCGATGCGACCTACTCGAACGACAAGCCAGATCCGGGCGCAGCCTTCATGACGGGCTTGCGGGAACGCGTCGCGGATCTACCGCTCGCCGGAATCCAGGGAATCTAGGGGAATCTAGGGAATCTCGGCGATTAAACGGAATCCAGGTACCCCGACGCTAGTGCTGCTTGAAGATCGACGTGCGCTTCAGGATGACGTGGTGCGTGGCGTTGTTCTGGCGCGGCGCGATTTTCTGAGTATCCGACGTGTAGCCGTCCTTCGCGAGCGTGATCGAGGTCGTCCCACCCGCGAGCACGCGCACCGTCGTGGGCGTGATGCCGACGACCTTGCCACCGACGGTGATCGTCGCGCCTGGGGGCACCGAGGTCACCTTGAGGCTGAACATCGGCGGCGGAATCTTGATCGCCAGCTTTGTGGCGGTGGCGGTCGCGGTGAACGCCTTGACCGCCGAGCCGTACTTCGCCTTCTTGACCGAAACTTTTTGCGCGACGCCGCAGGGCATCGGGATCGTGGCCGGCGAGGTGCCGAGCACGGTCGCGTTGTCGAGCATGATGTCCGCGCCTGCAGGCACGGTGGTGACATCGACGTTGCACGTCGTGGCGACCGGTGGCGTTGGCGTTGGCGTTGGCGTTGGCGTTGGCACCGGCGTGGGCTGGATGACGGCGACACCCGCATCGACGACGACGACCGGCGCGATCACGCGGTCGCTACCGGTCGTGGGCGTCGCGATCTGCGCCGAACCGGTGGTCGGCGTCGAACCACCAGCGGATTTCAACTTCTTACCACCGGTCAGCATGATGACGATCACCGTGACGAGCACGGCGACGCCAGCGACGAGGACGATCGGCACGATGCTGCGCTTCGGCTTGACCGGAGCGAGCGCATCATTCGGACCCATCCCGAAGCGCGCGATCTCGGTCGGATCGTAGCGCGAGCTCGAGGCCTGGTTGGGAAACCCGGGCTGGGCCTGCGGACTCGAGGCGAGCGGCGGCGTCGCGAACAGCTGCGCGACCGAGCTCCCCTGGAGCGATGCGAGCGATGCGAGCGATGCGAGCGGTGCGAGCGGTGGCGGGGTCGGTCGAGCCGGAGGATCGACATCGATCAGCGGGCTCGACACGATGCTGATCGGTTCTTCGTCGTCCGACACCGACGGCATCCGCACGTGCGGCTCCATCAACGTGGGATCGATCTGAACGAGCGCCTCACCGATGCCGGTCGGCTTGTCTTCCCACTCGACGGCTTCGATCGCCTTGCCGCTCGAGATCGCGATGTTGCGATTGCCGAGCGAGGGGTTCTGCTTGACGTCCGGCAGCTTCTCGACCTTGGCCGGCGCACTCCAGCCGCCAGGTGCTTGCGGATCGAGGCTGATCACGAAGTCTTCGTGCGGGCCCGATTTCTCGTCAGCGGCCTTGGCGCTGGCATCGTGCTTGGGAACGTCCTTGGCAATGAGAGTTGGCTGCGCCGCATCGGGCGCCATCGTCCAGTCCTCGCCCTTCATCGCCGCCATGATCTCGGACGCGCGCAGGCTCCCCGAGCGACTTGCGGTCGGCGCGGGTGCCTCGCCGACATCGGTCGCTTCACCCGCGACCTCGATCGCTGCTCTGGCTGGCGGCGCCGCGGGTTGCAGGGTCGGCTTCGCGTTTACGTCGGTCTCGAGCTCGAGCTCGAGCTCGGTCTCCGCGTCGCTTTCGGGCCGCGTCGCATGCAGCATCGCGACACCGAGCGAGTTCTTGCGCTGCTCTTCGCCGACGAGCGGCGGCTCGGGAATCTGATTGCGCTCGGTCAATTCCTCGAGGTGCGCAGTGAGATCAGGCGCGGGCTTGCGCACGATCGGCAGCGGCGTGTACGGCGTCGGATTCCGCGGCATTGGCGGATTCGAAGGCGTGTTCGCGCGGCGCGAGACGGTGCCGCTCGAGACCGAGACCGCCGCGTCGCTCGGTGGAGCCGGCTCGTCAGCGGGCGGACGCACGAGCGGCATCCCGAGCGTGGTCTGGCGACCGAAGGAGGCTTCTCTCTTCGGAATCTTTATCGGCTCGGGCGCGACGCTCGGGGGACGGGGCGTCGCCTCGCGACGCGGAATCGGCGTCGGATCGCGGCGCGCCGCGTCGGCCGCGGCCGGCTCGATCCCTGGTTTCGTGATCTTCGCGGCAATGACCGGCAGCGGTTCGGGCGCCGGGCGCTCGAGCTTTGGCATGTCCAGCATCGTCGCTCGGTCGTCGAGCTCGCCGTTTTGGGGGAGCGCCGCTGGGATGCGACCGACCGTCGGCATGCCCATCGTCGTCGCTTTTTGATCGGCCTTGGACGAGACGCCGACCGGCGGCGTGACCTTCGAAGGAAGTACGACGGGCGTCGTGCGAGGTAGCGGCGGCGGTGTGGTGCCGCTCAGTTTGCGCGGACTCGGCTGCAAGGCCGGAGGAACACTCGCGGTCTTGGGCCGCAATGCGCCCATCTGCGGAATTGTCGGAATGATGAACTTGCTCGACGGCGAATCGCCCACCGGCTTGGGCGTGGCATCGCGGAACGTGCTCGAATCGCCGATCGCGACGCACTCGGCGAGCGCGTTCGACGCATCGATCCGGCCGCCGACCGGAGGTGGTGCAGGTCGCGGCGTCGCCGGTACGTCGGCGCCGCGCGGGACCGCGGTCAGCGGCGCCGGCTTCATCGCGAGGCGCGCCTTTTGGAGCTCGCTCAGCGTGGTCTTGGTCGCCGCGTCGGGCTCGACGAAGCGCAGCGTCATGCCGACCCGACCGTACAGCGGGGACGGGCGGGGCGAGGACTGCGCGACCTCGGCTGTGCCCTCGAGCACGATCCGCCCGTCGCTCAGAGCGATCGCGATGTAGCCGCGGCCGCCTTGCGGCAGTGGCTCGGCGATCGGGACGAATAAACCCGATCGATCTGCATATCGCCTGAACGCCGCAACGAACTCCTCGGCGGTTTGACACGCGGAGACCAGGTAGAGCGAAGCCCCATTCGTCACCTGCGCCGAGTGTAGGGCAAAAGTGACCCGGCCGAAACGAAAGCGGGCACCTCGAAAGGTGCCCATTCGCGACAATAGGGCGTTCGCCCTGCCTAGATATGGAAGTCGTGCGCGCGGACCGTCTTGCGGCCGTTCTCGGCGGCGCGCTTCGCGGCCGTCTGGACCAGTGCGTAGACGTAGTTGTTGAGGCCGTCGAGCGCATCACCAGCGGTGTTGCAGCCGGCATCCTTGATCAGCGTCTTCACCTTCGAGGCGACGAGCAGCATTTCCTTGGGACCGGCGGCGGCGCCCTTCGACTTTTTTGCTTTGGCCATATCAAATCTCCTGTTGTTGAAAGCTCTCCCCTTTTACACCGCTCTTCGACGACGCAACGGCGTGCGGGCTTAAAAAAGGCCAGCTGGGGCGGTTTCCTGCCGATCTACGCAGGATCGGTCAACGCGCGAATTTGACCACGGCGACATCGGGGCGTGGCGCCTTCGAGAGCACCGGGTCGTTCTCGGGGCGTTTCGATTCGATCACCGGCTTCACGAGATCGAGCTTGAAGCGATACGCGCCGACGACGATCGCGTTGCCCTTGTCATCGAGCGCGACGCCGCGGCCTTGATCGTGATCGTGATCGCCGAACGTGTTGACCCACACGACATTGCCCTTCGCATCGAGCTTCAACGCGAAGATGTCCTTGTTGCCTTTGCTCTCGATCGGGCCCTTACCGAAATCGACGGTCTTCTCGAACCACCCGGTCGTGACGGAGTTACCGGCTGCATCCGTGGCGACACCCCACGCGATGTCGGGGCGCTCGGCGCCGAACGTGTGCGCCCACTCGAGCTTGCCGTCGGTAGTGAATCGCGCGACGTACGCATCCGCTTCGCCGAGCGAGTTGTGCTCGTCACCTTCGCCGAACGAGATCGGGCCCTTGTTCTCGAACGAGCCGACGAGCGTGATGTTGCCGGCCGGATCGACCGCGAGGCCACCGGCGACATCGTTGAACATGTTGCCGAAGTTCTTCGACCACACGTGATCACCGTTGGTGTCGTACTTCGCGAGCACGATGTCGTTATCCGAGCCGCCGTGTGCTTTGAGCGGAGTGCCGCCCCAGTCCGAGGTATCCGCGAAGTGACCCGCGACGTAGATGTTGTTGTTCGCGTCGACCGCGACGTGGAGGATCGTGTCGTCGTATGCGCCGCCGAAGCTCTTGATCCACTGGAGGTCGCCCGTGGCAGCGAGCTTGATCAAGATCGCATCGGTCTTGCCCTTGGACTTCAACACGGTCGTGCCGATCGTGATGCTCTGAGTGTACGAACCACCGATGATCCAGCCGCCATCCGGCGATGCGGCGACCGTGTTCGCGCCATCGCTATCGATCCCGCCGAGCGTCCAAAGCCATTGCGGCTGACCTGACTTGTCGAGGGCGAACGCGAACAGATCGTCCGAGCCGACCGCCTTGTGCGAGAACTCGCCGATCTCGAGCTCGTCGAGGAAGTTGCCGACGACGACGATGCGATCACCACGCGCCGCGACGCCCTTCGCATCGTCATCGCGCTTCGCACCGAAGGTTTGCGCCCATGCGAGCTTGCCGTCCGAGGTCAGCTTCGTGATGTAGCCGTCCGAGCCGCCGGCCGGTTTCTTCACGCCGACGGGCGGGCCGAAATCGATGGCCGCATCGAAGTAGCCGACGACGTAGACGTCGTTGTTGGAATCGGTGGTCACGCTGCGCGGCACGTCGATGCCGTTGCCGCCGAAGCCGTATTGCCAGAGCGGCTTGCCGGTCGCACCGCCGATCTCGGTGGCGAGGGCGGGCAGCGGCTCCTTCGAGATCGGTTGCTTGACCTGCGGCGGTGCCGTGTTCACGACAGGAATTGCACCCGAGCCCGTCGCCGCAGGCTCGGCTTTTTTGGTTGGCGAACAACCATACGCGAGGAGCAACGCAAGAACCGACAGGCGCATGACGAGAACAGTGTCACGAGTCCCCGGCCGCGTCGATGCTGGCGCGTACGATGCGGGTCGATGCTGCGAGCGCTGCTGATCGCCGGAACTGTTCTCGCTGCCGGTTGTCCAAGCAGCACACCGAGCCCCGTCGAGCCAGTCGCGCCCTTCGACGACACGGCGTTGCGGATCCGGGTCGCGCGCGACGAAGCGATGCGTGCCGCAGGCGTCGATGATCTCGTCGACCTGGCCGAGAAAGGCGATGTTCACGCGCGAGAGCTCGCACTGCGTGGGCTCGGGCGGATCGGTGGCGACACGAGTCTGAGGGTCTTGCTCGCGGCCACCGCCGACCCGGCACCGCGGATCGAGACGGCTGCGTTCGCGGCGCTGGGCCTGGCGGCATCGCTCGATGACAGCACGCCGCTCGTAGGTAAGGTTACGTGGCCCAGAAACCTCGATCGCGTGCAGCTCGTCGCGGTGATCGAAGCGGTCGGTCGTGCGGCCAACGACCAAGCTGCGTTACTCGCGCAGAGCACGAAAGAGCCCGAAGCGGTCGCACTCGCGCTCGGGCGGATGGCTCGGCGCAAGCTCGAGCTTTCACAGCCTGCGCGAGCGTGGCTCGTCACGATGACGAAGCACGCGGCTCGTGACGTTCGTTATGCCGCGACGTACGCGCTGTCGCGGGAGCACGAACCGGCAAAGGATGTCGAGGTCGAAGCTGCCTTGGTGGCACGAATCGTCGACGACGATCCAGAGATCCGCGCGACCGCGATCGCGGCCGTGACCAAGCGCGGTATCGATCTTCACGCCATCCCGGCCCTCGTAGAAGCGCTCCGCGATCGCGATTGGCGGGTTGCCGTCGAAGCCGCGCGAGCACTCGCGGGCCCGCACGGTGATGACGCCGGTCGGGCCGTCGTCGCGGCCAACCTATCGGTGCGGTGGACCGAGTTAGCTAGAGGTACGAGCACCGAGATCCAGGTCATCACCGAGTCGCTGCGCACCCTGCTCGCACATCCGCCGGTGCGACCGATCGCACTCGAACAATTCGCAGGCGGCGACAAGGTCGCGCCGCTCGCGACCCGCTGGCTCGTTCATCTCGGCGCGATCGGTCGCGGTGCGCTGCAAGCGACGACCTTCACGCAGGGTGCGCTGCCCGATCACTTGCGCATGATCGCACTCGCAGACGTGTTCGCTCGTGGGGACGACACGTTCGAGCGCGCCGTGATGCGCTTCATGCTCGAACACGAGGATCCGCGCGTGCGTGCCGCCGGGCTCGGCATGCTCGCCAGCGCAAACCCACGAGCGATCGATCGCGCGACCGCGGTCACGACGATCGCGGCGGCCCTGGGCAGCGCCGATGTCGTGATCGCCGGAACAGCCGCCGATGCCGCCGGCACGATGTACGACGCGCTCGGAGCCGATCCATTGCGCGCGAAGCTCGATACCGCGCTCGTCGCCCGCGCAACGAAAGAACAGGACCCAGAGCTCGCGTCAGGCCTGTACGAGCTGATCGGCAAGCACGCCGTGGTCGCAGGCGCCGAGGCCTGTCGCGCCGGGCTCGCGGGCCATCCCGTGCGAGCACGCGCGGCCGCCGCCTGTTTGAAAGCGCTCGGGCAGGTCGTGCCCACGCCCGCGATCGGCATCGGCACGCCACCACCAGTCGATTTCGAAGCGGTGATCAACAAGCGCGTCACGTGGCACGTGATGACGACCGCGGGCGAGATCGTGATCGAGCTGCGTCCCGATATCGCGCCGTGGAATGTCGCGACGATCGTCGCTTTGACCAAGCGCGGCTTCTACGATGGCCTCGAGTTTCATCGTGTCGTGCCGAACTTCGTCGTCCAGGGCGGCGACCCCACCATGTCGGGCGTGGGTGGCCCGGGCTTCACCACGCCGGCCGAGCCCGCGACGTCCCTGGATGGACCGGGGTTCGCGGAAGGCGGTATCGGGATCGCCGATGCAGGCCGTGATTCTGGCGGGTCCCAGTGGTTCGCGATGCACTCCCGCGCACCCCACCTCGATGGCCGCTACACCTACATCGGCCGGATCGTCAGCGGTCAGATCGCCGCGGATTCATTGCTGATCGGCGATCAGATCGTCAAGGCGACCGTCGAGCTGGAGAAATCACGCAAATAAGATCGATAGCTCGTGTCGTTCGTTCGTCCATGCAGATGCGCCGCTCGATCAGATCTCTCGTCCCGGTCGGAGTTGCAGCGCTCGGTCTCGTCGCTTTCGCTCATCCGGTCATGGCGAAGAGAATGGTCGCCGACTTCGATGTTCTGCCCCCAGCCTTCCAGCTGAGCGGCCGACCGGTCGGCGGTGCGAAGGCCGCGACCGCGACGGCCGCTTTCCTCACCGGGTCGCGCATCGCCGCGATAGAGCATGGCGCGCTCGTGATCGATGCCGACAGCGGCACCTTGATCGAGACCGACAAGAACGGCAAACCGATCACCACGCTCGCGATCGGCGAGAACCCCGGCATGATGGTCTACGACCCGAGTGCGAAGCTCGCGTACGTCGCCGCGCGGTTTTCGAATCGCGTTGCCGTCGTCAAGGTGAGCGCGACCACGCTCGAGCTCGTCCGGTGGATCACCACGCCGGTCGAGCCCTACGGCATCGCGCTCTCACCCGATACCAAGACCGTGATGGTCACGACCATCGCGGATCGCGCGCTCGTCGCTTTCGACGCTGCTTCCGGCAAGGAGCGGTGGCGCACGGCGCTCGGTCGCGAACCGCGGGGTCTCGCTGTATCGCCGGATGGCACGCGTGCCCTCGTCGCATATCTCCAGACCGGCACGGTCGATCAGGTCGATCTGTTGGAGACCCACAGCGCCGAGCACGTCGCGCTCTCGACGGCGGTCGCGCCGCGCCGCTGCCGTCATTGCGGTGGCACCGATGGCGAGAGCTTCGCGCGTGCCGCTTTCGCGGTGACGTTCTTGGGCGATCACGAAGCGGTCGTGCCGTTCCAGCGCGAGACTCCTGTCCAGATCGCGAATGGCGGTAACACCGGTAGCTACGGCGGTGGCTTCGAGCCGCCGATCACTCACCATCTCGCGTTCCTCGGGCTCGAGCGTCAGCGCACCACGCAGGCAACCGCGCAGATCTCACAGCATCAACCGCGCGCCCTCGCGTGGGACTCGCATCACGACGCGCTGTACGTCGCAGGGCTCGGCACCGATACGCTGCTGCAAGTCAAGAATGCATCGCAGGTCGGCATCACCGAAGGCATCACGACGAACCTCACCTCGGGCACCCACAAGTGTGGTGCCGATGGCCTCGCGGTCACCGCCGAGGGCAACGTACTCGTGTGGTGCTCGTTCACGCGTAACGTCGAGAAGATCGAAGTCGTCGATGCAAAGGGCGAGCTCGCCACGATCGCGAAGCTCGATCCTGGCCCGATGCTCATCGCCTCGGCTCTCGCCGACAAGCAGCACGAAGGGTTCGTGCTGTTCCACAGCGCCGAGCCCGCGATCTCGCAGGGCGGTGCGCTCGCGTGTGCGAGCTGTCACCCCGATGGTCGCGAGGACGGGCTGTCGTGGAAGATCGAGACCAACACGCTGCAAACGCCGCTGCTCGCGGGCCGTGTCGTCGGCACGCATCCCTACAAGTGGGACGGCGGCGATAAGGATCTGACCACCAGCCTAGCGACCACGATGAAGCGCCTCGGTGGCTTCGGCCTGGACAAGGCGCAGACCGCGAACCTCGCGGCGTACCTCGAGACGCTACCGGCGCCGCACGCACCGACGCGCGACGTGCAGATGGTGGCGCGCGGTAAGAAGCTGTTCGATTCCGCCGAGGTCGGCTGCCGCAGCTGCCACGACGGGGCGACGTACTCCGACCAGATCACACACACGTTCCGGACCTCGACGCTAGCCAACGCGGATACGCCGAGCTTGATCGGCCTCGCCGCGAGCGCACCGTACTACCACGACGGCAGCGCGGCGACGCTCGAAGCCCTGTTGCGCGATCGCGGCGCGGTGCACGGCATGACCGAGACCGCGAAGCTCAGTGAACAGAACATCACCGATCTGATCGCGTTCCTCGAGACGCTCTGACCTGCGGGTTACGAGCTCGCGTTCAAGCAAGCGGACACTTGTCCCCGCGCGCAGCACGGCCGATCGCAGTGCGCAGTCAAGACGACGCGCTCGTGTAGCTACGAATCGCCTGGCGCCAGACCAGGCGGCTCGCGACGAGCAGCGCGAACGCGCCGACGACAGATCCGATCGCGCGCTCCGCACCGAGCGTGCCGAGCAGCGCCATCGCGGGGAACGTGGTCATCACGGCGATCGGGATCACGAACGTGAACACCAGCCGCCACGCGCCGGGCAGCACGTAGACCGGCCATCGTCCAGTATCGAAGATCGCGCCGAGCAGGTACATCAGGTTGTCGAGCCGACCGACCCAGAACGAAGCGGCCGCGCACACGATCCACAGCGCGTACATGGCGATCGCGCCCGCGACGAACAGCCCGAGCCCGAGCGCGATCTCCGACGCCGATGGTACGGTTCCGCGCTGGCGAAACGCGTAGATCACCATCAGCACCGAACCGATCAGGTCGAATACCTTCCACGGCTCGTAGCGCGAGGCCGAGACCATGATCTGAGCGTCGATCGGCTTCAACAAGATGTAGTCGAACGAGCCACTGCGGATCCGCTCGACGAGATCGACGAGCGACGGGCTGATGATGCCCTCGAGCACCGCGCGGAGCGCCGTGAAGTACGCCATCACGATCACGGCCGAGGGCATGTCCCAGCCGTTCACACTCTTGCGATGACTGTAGAGCACGTAGAGCGGCAGCAGCGTCAGCGCGAGCCACGCCGCCGACATCACGCCTTCGATCAAGAAGTTCGCGCGATACGCCATCGCGGAAGCGAGGCTGATCCGGAGCTGCATCGTCAACAGCCGGATGTAGCGCTTCACCTCAGCCTCCTACCGATTCGAACCGGCGCACGCCTGCGCGCCACAACCAGAGCGCGAACGCGACGAGCACGACGGTCCACACCGCCTGCGATCCGAGTACGTGCGCGACCTGCGCGTGGTCGAGATCGTGCGTGAGGAGCTCGACCGGGACGCTCAGCGTGAACCGGAACGGCAACCATGCGGCGACGTGCGCGATCGGCGCCGGCAACAGGTCGAGCGGTAACAGGTACCCCGAGAACAGCGAGAACAAGCCGAAGTACACCGTCGAGATCGCCATCGTCTGCGTCATGAAGAACGCGAGCGAGCCGATCGCGAACAAAATCGCGAATGTGATCAGCCACGCCATCGCGATCGAGAGCGGCATGACCGCGAGCTGCAGCGGATGGTGCGTGATGGAATCACCACTGGATGTCACGAGCAGGATCCCGACCAGCGGCAAGGCAACGACCGAGCGAAACGGCAGCGCGGCGAGGTGGCTCGCGGTGTAGGTGACGAACGGGTGGATCGGCCGCAACAGGCGCATCGCCATCGTGCCGAGCCGGATCTCCTCCATCATCTGCCACGCGACCCAGTTGCCGGTGAGCTGACGGACGAGCAAGGTCGCGAGGTAATACGCGACGAACTTGTTCGGCGTGTAGCCCTCGTACGCGCCATCCGCAGCGACGCTCGTCCACAGCGACATCATGATCAGCGGCTGCGTGGTCGTGAGGATCCAGACGATGAACTCGGCGCGGTACGCGACGGTCTCCGCGACTCCGACGCGCAACAGCGTCGGTAGCGCGCGGATCGTGCGCGAGGCCGCGGATCTCAAGGCGCTTCCACTTCGAGAGCCGCAGCGCTGTGCTTGCCGAACATCGTGCGGAGGATGTCCTCGAGCGGCGGATCCTCGATCGCGAGGTCGCTCGCCTTCAGGGTCGCGAGGATGTAGCTGACGGTGCTCGGCAGCTCGCTCTCGGAGACCTTGAGCGTGACGCGCTTCCCCTCCTTGGAGTGGACGTGGCCGAGCTTCGCGAGCGTCTCGTCGTCGATCACGCTCGCGGTCGTGAAAGACACGCGCTTGTCCGGATCCATCTGCTTGATCAGGCCTTTGAGATCGCCGTCGTGGATCAGCGTGCCTCGATCGATCACGATGATCCGCGGACACAGCGCGACGACATCGTCCATGTAGTGCGAGGTCAAGAGCACGGTCGCGGAGTGCTTCAGGTTGTACGCGCGAATGAAGTCGCGAATCGCGACCTGCATCGCGACATCGAGGCCGATCGTCGGCTCGTCCAGGAATAGCGTGGTTGGTTGGTGGAGCAGGGCGGCCGCGAGCTCGCATTTCATTCGCTCGCCGAGCGAGAGCTGGCGCGTGGGCTTCGAGACCAGCGGACCGAGCTCGAGGAGCTCGTCGAGCTCCCTCAGCGTCGCGTCAAATTGCGCCTGCGGCACGTCGAACACCGCGCGGTTCATCGCATAGGTCTCCGAGGGTGGCAGGTCCCAGATCAGCTGCGACTTCTGGCCCATCACGAGCGTTATCTTCGAGAGCAGCTCGGCAGAGCGCTCAAACGGCACGAAGCCTTCGACCGTGACCTCGCCGCTGGTTGGATGGAGGAGGCCCGAGAGCACCTTCAGCGTCGTGGTCTTGCCCGCACCGTTGGGGCCGAGGAAGCCTACGCGCTCGCCGCGCTCGATCGTGAAACTGACACCGTCGACGGCCTTGACGGTCTCGTACGTGCGCGAGAACAGCGACTTCACGGCGGCCCCGAAGCCGGGTGGCCGCTTGTGCACCTTGAAGTGCTTCTTCAGATTCTTCGCGATGATCACGAGTCACGTGGCCACTTCTTGGGTCACTTTTTGGGGTCCTTGACCAGCTCGCCCATCGTCTTGAGCGGCAAGCTATCGATGGATTCGCCCTCGAGCATCGATTCGAGCAGGTTGGAACCGACCTGCGCGAGATTCGTGAGGCTAGCGATCCGCTCGGCGATCAGCTCGCGCCGCGCGTCCGGGCCGGCAGGCATCTCGTCTTTCGCTTCGGCAAACTGATCAGCGGCCTGCTTGATCCAGTTGAGCTCGCGCTCGCGAAATACTCGCGAGATCATCTTCCACAGGCTGGTCTCGGGCTCGTAATGCTCGCGGCGCTCGCCAACGACCCACGCCTTCTTGATCGCCCCCCAGTTGAGGAGCTCGGTGAGCACCATCGAGACCGAGCCGGTCGAGATGCCGAGCCGCTCGCCGAGATCCGCGGCAGTCAGCGGATGGTCCTCGAGGTAGAGCACCGTCCACATCCGGCCCATGTTGCGTTTGAAGCCCCACGACTCGATCAGGACGCCGACCGCATCTGCGACCTTCAAGACCGCGGGTTCTACCGGGCCCGCCATCAGCCTTCGTCGTCGGGTTTGATCACTGGCTGCTCGCGCGTGGCAACGCGAGCGATGTTGCCGTCACCTTCGGGCAGCTTGCCGACGATCGAGCTCTCCTGGCGGCGGCGATTGATGATCTCGACGACCTCGCGCTGAGACAGCCCGCCGGAAGGCCGGATCGTCACGCTCGCTTCGCGGCCGCTCTTGAGCTCGCGTGCCGTGACGCTGAGCAGCGACTCGACATCGACCGTCATCACGAGCTCGACGCGAATCGATCCCGCGGGGCCGGCCGGCAGATCGTCGAGCACGACCTGACCGAGCTTGCGGTTCTTGCCGAGCGTGTCGGCCTCGCCCTGGTAGACATCGATCGAGACGAACTTTTGGTCTGGCGCGGTGGTGGCGAACAGCTTGCGCGCGCGCACTGGCAACATCGAGTTGCGCGGGATCACGACCGAGAAGCCCGAGTCGCCGACCTTGATGCCGAGGTCGTGCGGCGTGACATCGAGGAGCGCCGCGTCGTCGGTATCGCCGGCAAGGATGCCCGCGTAGGCCGCGGCACCGAGCGCGACGACTTCGTCGGGGTTCGCACCCTTGCTCGGTTTCATCTTGAAGATCCGCTCGACCGTCGCCTGGACGGCCGGCCACCGGGTCATCCCGCCGACCAGCAAGACCTCTTCGACCTCGGCGAGGCCGGCGTCGGCGAGCGCGCGCGAGCACGGCGCTTCGAGGCGATCGATGAGGTCCTGCGTGAGCTGCTCGACGATGGCGCGCGTGATCGGCTTCTCGTAGTTGATCGGTGCGCCGTGCTGATCGTTCGCGAGGAACGGGAGCTGGATCACGGTCTCGTTCTCGAGCGAGAGCGTCTTCTTCGCGACTTCACAGGCTTCGCGTAGCCGCGACATCGCCATCGGGATGCCGGTGAGGTCGATGCGATGCGCATCGAACACTTCGTCGACGATGCGCTCCTGCAGCCGGCGATCCCAATCCTCGCCGCCGAGCGCGGTGTCTCCGCCCGTCGCGAGCACTTCGAAGATGCCGTTATCGACCGACATGATCGAGATATCGAACGTGCCACCACCGAGGTCGAACACCGCGATCAAGCGGCGTTTCTCGGTGTGGCGATGCACGCCATAGGCGAGCGCCGCAGCGGTTGGCTCGTTGAGGATCCGGATGATGTCGAGGCCGGCAATCTGACCGGCGTCGCGCGTCGCCTGGCGCTGCGCATCGTCGAAGTACGCGGGCACGGTGACGACCGCGCGCGTGACCGGCTCCCCCGTTGCTTCTTCGGCAACCTGGCGCATCCGGCGCAGCACGTGCGCCGCGATCTCCTGCGGGCTGATCGGCTGGCCGTGGACGCGAACCCACGCGTCGCCGTTCGGTGCCGCGACGATCCGGAACGGCGCGAGCCGCGCGAACCTCGCGACGTCTTCGGCGTTGACCTTGCGACCGATCAACCGCTTCGCGCCGTAGACCGTCGCCGAGGGATTCGTGACCGCCTGGCGACGCGCGCGCGTGCCAACCGTGACCTGACCCGCGGGCGTCCACGCAACCCACGAAGGCGTGGTGCGTTCGCCATCCGCAGCGACGAGGGTCTTCGGGGTGTTCTTGTCGTCGAGCATGGCGACGCAGGAGGTGGTGGTGCCGAGATCGATACCGATGATCTTGTTGGACGTCACTGGGGACCCTCCTTCTTCCCCATCAACCGGGACAAGAGACCTTTGCGCTCGTTCGTCGCCTGGCGCCGCATGTCGGCGAGCTCGCGGGCGGCACGCTCGTTCGAAGGATCGATCTCGAGCGCGGATTCGAACCGCTGCGCAGCTTCGAGCCGGTCGCGCGACGCGATCGCTTGGAGACCTTCCACGAGCTCGATGCCGGCGCGCGCCGCGCGGTCTTGCGGATTCTTCTTGGCGAGCGCGCGATAGCTAGCGAGGGCTTCATCGAGCTTGCCGTCATCGATCAGCTGATCTTGCGCGCTCGTATCGCCACTCTCGTCGATCGGGCTCGGCGAAGGCCGACGCATCGGACCCGAATCGATCATCGGCCTTGGACCGCTCGGCGGCATCGGCGTGGTGAGCGCTGGCATCCGCGTGCTCTGTTTGCGCTCGACGACGTTCGCTGCCACCTCACCGGGGCGGGCGAGCTGGGTCGAGGCGATCTGCGCGCTGTGTCCGCTCGGACTGGTCGGTGCATCGTATGCCGCGGGCGCCGTAGCCGGCGTGGTCGACGGTTTTGCCGGC